>Ga0207130_1014_pt1 | contig 69699 bp, 67 predicted proteins | sample Alteio_BWMinHeat_16_FD_153545 | JGI IMG/M metagenome (GOLD analysis project Ga0207130, IMG submission 153545) | Enriched cells from forest soil in Barre Woods Harvard Forest LTER site, Petersham, Massachusetts, United States -... | ecosystem: Environmental > Terrestrial > Soil > Temperate forest >... | reverse complement strand
TTTTATTTGCGCGCATTAACATCATCGCCTCATCGTGCAACAGAGCCTCCTGCCCCGGTGCAATGCCCACCGAGGCGCAGAATGCTACTTCGGAAGCCGGATGCTTGTCGTAAAGCGGCGTATGGTGGCTCGCGCCTTTTTCTTTTTGCCCGCGCAATGCCTCTTCGTTGAAGTGATCCTGAAAAATAGCGCGTGTATAGGCTGCTTGCGCCTCGTCTTCACGAGAAAGCGCACGCAGCGTTTCCGCCAGCCACAGATACTGCGCGGAAGACTGATAGTGATAGTAATGATGCCATGCGTCACAGGCAAGCGTACCACTCCCAAGTTGCAGGTTGCAAGTTGCCGGTGGCAGAGTATCGTTGTCCGAAATTTCTGGGAGGAGCATATGACCAAAATTACCGTTAAAACCCCGGTCATCGAGATCGATGGCGACGAGATGACGCGCATCATCTGGACGATGATCAAGGAGATGCTCATTCTCCCTCATTTGGCCATAGACCTCAAATATTTTGATCTCTCGATCGAAAATCGTGACAAGACCGACGATCAGGTGACGGTGGATGCAGCCAACGCCATCAAGAAATATGGCGTCGGCGTCAAATGCGCGACCATCACCCCGGATGAAGCGCGGGTGAAAGAGTTTGGTCTCAAGCAGATGTGGAAGTCGCCCAACGGCACCATCCGCAATATCCTGGATGGGACCATCTTCCGCGAGCCCATCATCTGCAAGAACGTGCCGCGCTACGTACCGGGCTGGACCAAGCCTATCATCGTCGGCCGTCATGCGTTCGGCGACCAGTATAGGGCGACTGATCTGGTCATCAAGGAGCCGGGTAAGCTCACCCTCACCTTCACGCCCAAGAACGGCGGTGCGCCGATAGTCCATGATGTGTTCGATTTCAAGGGCGGCGGCGTGGCGTTGGGCATGTATAACGTTGACGAATCCATTGAAGGCTTTGCCCGCGCCTGCCTCAATTACGGCCTGTCGCTCAAGCTGCCGGTCTATCACTCGACCAAGAACACCATCCTCAAGAAATACGACGGGCGCTTCAAGGACATTTTCCAGTCGATATTCGACAAGGAATTCAAGGCCAAATTCGAGGCCGCAGGCATCACCTATGAGCATCGTCTTATTGACGATCTGGTAGCGTTCGCCATCAAGTCCGATGGCGGATTCGTCTGGGCGTGCAAGAATTACGATGGCGATGTGCAGTCGGATGTGGTGGCACAGGGTTTCGGCTCACTGGGCCTCATGACGAGTGTGCTTATCACGCCCGACGGCAAAACGGTGGAGACGGAAGCGGCGCACGGTACGGTCACGCGCCATTACCGCGAATACCAGAAGGGCAAGGAGACCTCCACTAATCCCATCGCTTCCATCTTCGCCTGGACCTGTGCGCTGCGCTATCGCGGCCAGTTCGACAACACGCCAGACGTCGTGGCGTTTGCCGAAAAGCTTGAGAAAGCAACCGTCGGTGCGGTCGAAGCGGGCTTCATGACCAAGGATCTGGCATTGCTCGTGGGCAAGGACCAGAAATGGCTTAACACCAAGGACTATATGCAGAAGGTGGCCGAGCGGCTTTAATGTTCCGCCCGGCTGACCAAATTTTCTAATTTAATTCGCTGCGTTCACACCCTCAGCAAGACCCGCGAGGCAGGCAACCCAGCCCTTCGTGTGCTGTTCGACTTCTTGCACATCCGGCAGGCGTTCATGGTGCAGCGTTATCTGTGTGCCGCCTTTTTCTTCACGCAGATGGATCGTCACAATGCTGTCGTCAGGCATCTGGCCTTTATCGTTCTTCCAGCCCCAGGTAAATGAGACTTTCTTGCCCGGCTGTAGCTCGATATATTTGCCGCCTACAACGGTGCTTCCGCCATCGGGTTTGTGAAAGACGATGCTGTAGGCGCCGCCCTTTTCGAGTTTCGTTTTGATATCGGACTTGCAGTCAGGGGCGCAAATGAACCATTTGCTCATCAGCTCTGGTTTCGTCAAAGCATCATATACTTTGGCGGGCGATGCTTTGACGAACTGCTCAACCGTTAGGCTCGTTTCTCCTTGCGGAGCATTCTGTAATGCAGGCTTCATAAAATCTCTCCTTTAAAAAGTTATATTTGCGTTAGGTAATCGGCGAGGCTGGCAAGACAACCCGTCCAGCCTTCGCTATGGCGCTCGACCGCGACCGTACCTGGCAGGCGCTCGTGAGTAAGCGTGACTTCCGTTCCTCCGGTCTTTTCAGCAAGCTCGATGGTGACTAGGCTGTCGTCCTGGCTCGCTTCAATCATCGCGGGTTTGTCCGGGGAGCATGCTTTACCTTCCCAACCCCAGGTAAAAGAGACTTTCTTGCCCGGCACGATGTCTTTGTACCTGCCGAAGGCGACGTGGTTACTGCCATCCGGGCGCTGTATGTTGATGCGCCAGCTACCGCCGGGCGTTACGTTCGCCTCTATTTTGCAGGGCAGGCCGCGCGCGAACCAGCGGGTCATTTCCTCAGGCGTGGTGAGCGCGGTAAAGATACGTGCGGGCGAGGCTTTGATCCATTGGTTCACCTGCAGCTGGGTGGTTTCTGTATCAGGCATGGGTTTTTGTGCGGTTTTCATAACGACTCCTTCTCTATAAAATGTTTCAGCGAATCAAACTGCGTGACCCAGAAGCGCCGGTAGGCGATCAGCCACCCGGTGCCATCCAAGGTTCGGTCAGGGTAAGGACTTCTGGCTCTCTTGCGTTGTTTGGCAATCCACGCATGTTCCACCACCTGTATAAGCAGAGGTTTCAAGGGGGCTTTCGTCATGGCTCCTCCTCGACAAAATGTTTCAGCGCATCAAGCTGCGTATCCCAGAAACGCTGGTAATAGGCGACCCATTCCTGGGCGTCTTTCAACGCATCTGCGTCGAGCCGGATGTGGTAATAGCTGCCGGTGCGGCGGCGGCGGATGAGATGCGCCCGCTCCAGCACCTGGATGTGTTTGCTGACGGCGGCGAGAGTCATCTTCTTAAACGCCGTGGCCAGTTCCGTAACGGTCCGTTCCCCTTCGCTGAGCATGCGCAGGATGGAGCGTCGCGTCGGATCAGCCAGTGCGCGGAAAATGTGGTCCAGATTATAAGCGGCAATTGATTCAACCATATGGTTGAATATATAGTAACAGAAAAAACAGTCAACCATTTTGTTGAATGACGGGCAATATGGCTGAATTCAGGCTCTTGGATGGGCTTTTTGATAGGCGATCAGCAGCCGTTCATGGTCCACTTTGGTATAGCGCTGCGTCGTCGATAAGTCGGCATGGCCCAGCAATTCCTGAATCGTACGCAGATCGCCACCGCTGGCGAGCAGATGGGTCGCAAAACTATGACGAAAAGCATGTGGAGTGGCTGATTCCGGCAGGCCTAAGGCGGCCCGCAGATTGCGGATTTCCTTCTGAAGAATCTCGGGCCGCATGGGCTTGCCGCGTGCGCCCCGGAATAAGGGTTCCTTTGCCTCAAGCCCGTAAGGGCAGATCTTTCTATAGGCGGCGATGGCTTCATGCACCTGCGGCAGCAGCGGCACCATACGCTGCTTGTTACCCTTGCCGGTGAGGGTCAGGGACATAGCGCCTTCGCGTATTTGAGAGGGGGTGACGGCAAGCGCTTCGCTGATGCGCAGGCCACAGCCGTAAATAAGCGTGAGCAGTGCAACATCGCGCAATTGCACCCACTCGTCTTTGTGGTCTGCACCTACCATACCAAGCGAGTCCAGCGATTGGTCTTCCGAGAGTGCCTTGGGAAGTGACTTGGGCAGCTTGGGCGTGCGGATGTGATGCACGGCGGCATTTTCCAGTGCATTATGTTTTTCCAGATAACGGAAAAAGCCCCGCACCACGGAAACGGCACGTGCCGTCGAAGTAGCGGTGAAGTTCTCTGCATGGCGCGCCGCCAGCCAGCTCCTGAAATCGCGCAGACTCAGGTCTTTGAGCACGGCCAGTGTCACCTCCGCGCCTGTGTGTTTGTTCACGAACCAGAGGAAATGACGGATGTCGATGCGGTAAGCCGTGAGCGTATGGGCCGAGAATGCCTTGCCATAGGCAAGCCAGTCCAGCCAGCCGTCAATCTGCTTGCGCAGGCTGGCATCCGTCGGCAGGCCGCTTAGATCAACTGCGCTATCCCGCTCTCGCTTAGGCATTCGTCCAGCCTGTGTTCGACGATTTGCGCCAGGAACGAAAGCATTTCGGTGCCCTGGCCTTCATGGAAATGATTCTTGATGCGTACACCGAATGCGAGCATCACGCCGCGCTGGTTGGACGGCAGCGTCATGCGCAACAGCGCGCAGGACTCGACGATACCGGAACAGTCGGCGAATATCTGCTCGAAGCCATAAATGAATTGTTTGGACGTGTCGGCGGAAAGGAGGATGGATTTGTCCTTGCCCATCGCCTTGTCGATAAGCCCCAATTCAAGGAAGGCCACGCCTGAGGCGTTCTGTTCGCCGAATTTGTTATCGTAGAATTCACCCGCGTCGGATTCCAGGCCCAGCCGCACGATATCCACGCCGAAAAGCGCGGGCAGGTCCATGATGATGCGTTCCAGCAATTGCTCCAGCTCTGGTGCGCGGATGAGGGCGATTGCCGCTTCGTGCACCTGATGTAGTGTCGACATATTATCGCGGCTGGAAACAATCAGCCCTTCGTATTTGCTTTTGAGCGACTTGATGCCGGTCTGCAGCCTGCCTACCATCGCTGCGCGCAGATCGACGACGTTGCCTCCATGCTCGATGGGCGGTGAAGCCAGCACTTCAAAAAGCTCGGGGTGCTTCTCGAAAAATTCAGGATGCTGGCGCAGATATTCAACGACCTGCGATGCTGTAAGTGTGTTCTTCGGTTTGGTCACAGGTTCTTCCAGTGCCATACTATGCGACTATTTTCTGCCCGGTTTTCTGCCAGTCGGCGAGGAATCCGGCGAGTCCTTTGTCCGTCAGCGGATGCTGGGCGAGCTGCTTCATCACATTGGGCGGAAGCGTCGCTACATGCGCACCCATCTTGGCAGATTCGACGATGTGGATAGGATTGCGCACGCTTGCCACCAGCACTTGCGTTTCAAACGCCGGGTATTGCTGATAAATCTCGCAGATCTCGCGGATGAGGGTGAGGCCGTCCTGGCCTACGTCATCGAGCCTGCCTACGAACGGCGAGACGAATGTCGCCCCGGCTTTGGCGGCAAGAATGGCCTGTGCCGCAGAGAAACACAGCGTCACATTCACCATGGTGCCCTTGCTCGTGAAGTGCTTGCAGGCCTTGAGGCCTTCCCATGTCAGCGGAACTTTGATGGCGATGTTCTTTGCGATCTTCGCGAGTTTCTCGCCCTCCTTGATCATGCCGGGCGCATCGAGCGCGGTCACTTCGGCACTCACGGGGCCGTCGACGATGGCGCAGATTTCCTTCACCACCTCGATGAAGTCGCGACCGGACTTGGCAATAAGCGACGGGTTTGTGGTCACGCCGTCCAGCAGACCGGTTTCGGAAAGTTCTTTGATTTCTTTAACGTCAGCGGTATCGACAAAAAATTTCATTTCAGTGTCCTCTGTTTGTACCTTACTCTCTATCGCATGTCAGAGCCTAACGGAAGAGAGATTATCAAGGCCGGAAGGCGTGTGGGTGTACTCCTGCCGCTTGTGTTTCGCGACGCCTTCGACTACCGCGTACCCGATGGTATGGAGGTGAAAGCGGGCGACTGGGTGCGCGTGCCGTTCGGCCGCAAATCGATGTGGGGAGTGGTCTGGGGCGAAGCGCTTGGCGAGGTTGAGGAAAACAAGCTCAAATCCATAGAGCGGATGGCAGCGCATTTATTGCCGATGACGCAGAAAATGCGCGCCTTCATCGACTGGGTGGCGTGGTATACGCTGGCACCCAGAGGCATGGTGCTCAAGATGAGCGTTCCTGTGCCGGAAGCGCTTGAACCGCCTAAGGTAGAGCCGTGCTATGTTGCGGCTGGAAATATGCGAGGCCAGATGGCCGAGCGGGAAACAACGCATATCAAATCCACCCCGGCGCGTCTGCGCATTGCTTCCTATCTTTCGGATGGTGTGCCGCGAACGGCTAGGGAAATTAGTGCACAGGCGAAAGTGTCGGCGAATATCGTGCGGGAATGTATCAAGGCGGGCGGATTGGTGCAGGTGGAAGGAATTGCTTCCCTTCCCGTTCTGCCAAGTCTTGCGCCTCTGCCCGCACCCCCCGCTCTTTCTCCCGATCAGCAGGCGGCTGCAGCGCTTCTGAGCGCGAAGCTCGGTGCCGGTTTTTCCGTCTCGGTGCTGGACGGCGTGACCGGATCGGGCAAGACGGAGGTTTATTTTGATGCCATCGCGCATATATTGGAACGTGGAGGGCAGGCACTTGTAATGTTGCCCGAGATAGCGCTTTCCGTGCAGTGGCTTTCACGGTTTCGCGCGCGGTTTGGCTTTGTGCCTGTCGTCTGGCATTCGGGCATTGGCACGGCAGCTCGCCGCGAGGCATGGCGTAAGGTGGCAAGCGGCGAAGCACGTGTCGTCGTGGGCGCGCGTTCGGCGCTTTTCATGCCTTTCTCAAAACTCGGCCTTATTGTGGTCGATGAGGAACACGACGCTTCCTATAAGCAGGAAGACGGCGTCATCTATCATGCGCGTGATATGGCCGTGGCCCGCGCGCGGCATGAGAAAATTCCTGCGATTCTCGTCTCGGCTACCCCATCGCTTGAGACGGAATTCAATATCAGCCAGAAACGCTATGCACACGTGCATCTGCCCAGCCGGTTCGGCGAGGCGGAGATGCCGCGAGTGTTGCTCATCGACATGCGCAAGGAGAAATTGCCCTCCGGCAGCTGGCTTTCGCAACCGCTGAAGGCGGCGTTGCTGGCGACGGTCACCAAGGGCCAGCAGGCGATGCTGTTCATGAATCGCCGCGGCTATGCGCCGCTGATGCTCTGCCGCACCTGCGGTCACCGTTTCCAGTGTCCGCACTGTACCGCGTTTCTCGTTCTGCATCGTGCGCGCGGGAGGCTTATGTGCCATCATTGCGGCTATGAATGCGCAGTGCCCAAGGCCTGTCCTGATTGCAGCCATGAAAATACCGTCATTCCCTACGGTCCGGGTGTGGAGCGGATTCTCGAAGAGGCGCGCGCCCTGCTGCCGGATGCCCGCATTGAAGTCATGACAAGCGACCTGATTGATACGCCCGCGAAGGCTGAACAGTTGGTAATGGCCATGATAGAGGGCAAGATTGATGTGCTTGTCGGCACACAGATGATTGCGAAGGGGCATCATTTTGCAGGTCTTGCGCTGGTGGGTGTTATGGATGCGGATATGGGCCTGGCGGGAGGAGACCTGCGTGCGGGGGAGCGCACGTACCAATTGCTGCACCAGCTCTCAGGCCGTGCGGGGCGTGAGAAAGCCAAGGGCGAGGTCTGGCTTCAGACCTACATGCCCGAACATCCCGTAATGCAGGCATTGCTTGCGGGCGACCGCGACTGCTTCATGGCTTTGGAAGCGGATATGCGGCAACAGGCCGACATGCCGCCTTACGGCAAACTTGCTGCCGTCATTATCGAGGGACGCAATGAAAGGGAAGTTGCGGAGTTTGCGCGCATGCTGGTGAGGGCCCAGCATAAAGGGAATACCCTGGTTGCTTCCGGGGCATATCAGGATCATACCCCCTTGATTTTGGGCCCAGCTCCGGCTCCCATGTCCCTGCTCAGGGGGAAGTACCGCTATCGCATACTTATCAAAGCCACACGAAATTTCGCTTTGCAGGAGTGGCTTTCCACATGGCTTCTTGCGCGCAAGCCGCCTGCTTCGATTCGCGTAAAAATCGACGTCGAGCCGTATAGCTTTCTTTAAATTACGGGAGGCTCAGCCGCCCCCATCCGCGCTCCACGCGGCTTCCCCTGCGCGTCTAACGTTTAGGTTTGTATCGAGAAAAATTGCCGCTTCGGTCTGCTGACCGCAAGAATATAGGTTCTGGCTTGCGTACTACCAAGGCGCTTCCCAGATGGGAGAAGCGTAATAAATATGATCGTTCGGTTTTTTCCAGGTTGAAGTCCAGTGGATGAGTTCTTCTATCGGTGCGTCATCAGAGGGGATAAGTATGACGACTACGCCGCTTTTGAGTATTTGACGATAGCGGTATATGGCCCAGGCATTGGCGGTTTTATCGTCCTTGATCGATTTTGACCATGGCAAGGGCAGGGAAATGGCGTTGCCCGGGCCGACGGCGGCTGTGAGCTGATTGACCTCTTTATCAGACAGTTCCCACGGCCGCACAAAGACATTGAAAATGACGTTTGCCTTCGCTGCTTCCGCCATATCGCGCAACTCGGCCATATTTTTACAATAAGCGTCCCAGGGTTGCAGGAGTGCTACGCGCGGATGTACGGCGGCATTATCAATGAAACGCATAAGGCTCGGGGTGTGCTGCCATAACTGGTGAATGGCCTTTTGCAGCTCTTCGCGTGAATAGGTGTCGCTTAGATCGACCACCGTTTGATCGGGTTGCCGCAACCACGCCCCCAGATAGTGCATTTTAGGAGGTAAATCCTCTATGGAAACGGCGTCAGCCGGATATTTTGTCAGCGAAAGTTCATGTATAACCGTTGTGCCTGAAATATAGCTGCCGTAGAGAATTCTTTTTCGACGGAGTGTCTGCCGCAGAAAACCGGATTTCTTTATCGCGGCGTCGGACTCTCCGTAAACGACGTCTTTAATGTAAAATCCCCCCACAAGAAAGTCATGCTGGAACCATTCGGGATGGTCGTGCATGTATTGTTCCACAAGCATCTGATCGGCATAGAGTATGACGCGGGGAGATTTTTTGGGGTCAGGCCAAGGGAGCGCGGTTGCCGCTGCCGAGCCGAGCATTACCGCGAGGGCAAAAAAGAGAAGTCTTTTGACCAGCTTGTGAAGAGACATGCACCTTATGGTAAAGCACCTAACTCAGAAGTAAAGGTAGAGATTTTCCCGTAACGACGGATAAAAAGACCTTTCAGGACGGCCCTGTTATGCAAGCGCTGCAACTATGGCTTCCGAAATTTCCATCTCGCTGGTGGCCGTGAGTATGGCGTCCTCTTCAAATGCTTCATCCAGTGCGACTTTGGCCTTGGCAAGGCGTGCCTCGGCATCGGCACGGCTGAGCTTTGTGAGATCGACCACCCGTTCGGCCAGAATGGTGCAGGTCGTATTGTTCACTTCCGCAATCCCGCCGGAGACAAAGATGCGTGAAACCTGATCTTTTTCATCATGAATACGCACGACACCGGGTTTCAGGGTCGAAATAAAAGGCATATGGCCGGGCAGCGCTCCGAAATCTCCCAATGTGCCGGGCGCTTCAACCATCATAGCCGGACCGGAGAAAAACGTCGCTTCGGGGGTAACCAGGGTAAGTGTCATCGTGTTCATGCAGCGCCTTATAAATAAACGGCTCGGGTTTGGCAATGGGTTTTGCGTGTTGAAATGACGTATCCCGGCCTGTTTTCGGGGTGAAATGAGACGTTTTTGATCTGAACAGACAAAAACCTTGCCGCTGGGAGCCGGGTTTTGTAATGCTGCGTCATGCTCTTTTCCGTATCGCGTGCCCGACTGACGGGCTTTCTTTTGCTTATTGCCGTCGTGGCGCTTGATCAATGGAGCAAAGCTGCCATCAGCGCACATGCAGGGGAATTTCCACAGGATATACTGCCCTTCTTCAGCCTTGTCCTGGTTCATAACCGCGGTATCAGTTTCGGCCTTTTAGGCCAGGCATCTCCCTGGGGGCCGCTTCTGCTCACGACGCTTACCTCGCTTGTTGTCTTGGTACTTGTCATCTGGCTTGCATGCACACGCGAAATCCTGATGGCATTGACGCTGGGGCCTATCATTGGCGGTGCAGCTGGCAATATTATTGACCGCCTGCGATATGGCTCCGTCACCGATTTTCTGGATTTCCATTACGGCTCACATCATTGGCCCGCATTTAATCTTGCCGACAGCGCCATCTGCATAGGGGTTGTGATCCTCGTGCTCATCAGTATAGTAAGACCCTCAATAGAGAAGGAGGAGACCAAGTGAAACCAGCGTACCGCCTGTTTGTGGTGTTTGTCTGTGCTGCGCTCGCGGGCTGCGGCTCAAACGGCGATGTCAAAGAGGCGCTTGGGCTTAACCGCCAGGCGCCCGATGAATTCCGTGTACTTCAGCGCCCACCTTTGAGCGTGCCGCCGGAATTCAACCTGCGTCCGCCGGGACAGGAATCCGAATATGTCAGTGGCCTGCCGGCACAGGCCAAAGCACGCGACGTGGTATTGGGAGAGGGAAATACCCCGACTCAGGGAGCTCCGGCGCAAAAAAACCTTGCTGAAACGGCGGTGGTACCGGTGACTTCGGAAGCGTTGCCAAGCGGTGCCGATGCGCAGCTTCTGGCCAATGCGGGAGCGCCTCATGCCGATCCGCATGTCCGCCAGAAACTGCTGGACGATAAGACGAACGGAGTGGCGTCGAAAGATTCCACCTATCTCTTCGGCGGTAAAAAAGAAAGCGACCCTGAAGTGGACGCGACAAAGGAAGCCCAACGCCTTAAGCAGGATAAAGACCAGAACCAGCCGCCGACTGCAGGGGGTGATACGCCGGTCATCGTGCCAAAGGATAAGGGACTTCTCGGTGGTATTTTCTAAGCGCTCTTTCGGACTGGCTGCAGGGTTTTTTCTATGCTGGAGTTTGGCAGCTTCTGCGCAGGCCACATCTGCACCCGTCATAGAATCTTTCGTCCTGAAAAACGGGATGGAGGTGGTGCTCATCGAAAACCATCGCGTGCCGGCGGTCACGCACATGCTCTGGTATCGCGTTGGTGCGGGAGACGATTTTACCGGGCATTCGGGCCTTGCGCATTATAACGAGCATATGATGTTTCAGGGAACGACCACCACGCCCAGTGGCGAGTTTGCGCACATCGTCGCAAGCCACGGTGGGCATGCCAACGCTTTCACCAGCCACGATTACACCGCTTATTACGTAAGCATCGCCAAGGAGCATCTGCCGCTTATCATGCAGATGGAAGCGGATCGCATGCTGCACCTTGCGCCCAGCCAGGAGAATTTTCTCAAGGAGCGCGAAGTCATCATCGAAGAAAGGCGCATGTCGATAGAGAACAAGCCCGAAGCGCTTTTGAATGAGGAAATGCAAGCGGCATTATATCGCAATCACCCGTATCACACGCCCATTATCGGCTGGATGCACGAGATGCAGGCCCTGTCGCGCGAGGATGTACTGGCGTTTCATGCGCAGTTCTATCATCCGGCCAATGCCGTGCTCGTCGTGGCGGGCGATATAACGCGTGCCGAGTTGCAGCCTCTGGCCGAGCGCTACTACGGGACGTTGCCTGCCGGTGAGAAACACATCCGTCATTGGCGAAGCGAACCACCCCAGCGCGGCGCGCGTACCGTAATGCTGAAAAACGAGAATGTCCGGCAGCCGGAACTGGTGCGGATATATAGGGCGCCGAGTGTCGGCGAGGACGACAAGGCGTTGGTGGTGCCGTCGTTCCTGTTATCGCAGATTATGGGCGGGGGAGCCACGAGCAGGCTGTACCAGTCACTGGTGGTACGCCAGAAACTGGCGGCGGGAGTGGAGAGCAGCTATGACGGTATCGGTATCGGGCCTGGCGAGTTCGAGATTACCGCCATACCGGCCGGCAATGTCGGGCTGGAGCAGCTTGAGGCTGCCATCGATAAAGAGGTGGCCGCCATGCGCAATGAAGGGGCCATTACGCAAGATGAATTGAAGCGCGCCAAGATACTGCTTAAGGCCGATACGCTGTATGCGCGTGATGGGCTGGAAGGCATGGCGCGGACACTCGGCTCTCTCGTCATGGCCGGACTTGATCCCGATTATTTCAACGGCTGGGGCGCACTTATCGATCGCGTCACGATTGCCGATGTGCACAAGGCGCTAGACGCCACACTGGATGAGGATAATTCCGTCACAGGCTACCTGTTGCCTTCGGAAGCACTCAGGGCGCCTGTTGCCGTGGAGGCGAAATGATCCGCAGGATGCTTCTTTGCCTTTGTTGTGTTCTGCTTACAGAGTCCGCCTCTGCCGTGACGCATGTGCAGGAGGTAAGCCCCGGGGTCTGGCTTATCGAGGACCATACGCTGCCTATCGTTACGGTGAAGGTGACGTTTGAGAACAGCGGTGCCGCCTACGATCCGGAAGGTAAAAAGGGACTTGCCTCTTTTGTGTCGGACATGCTGGATGAGGGCGCGGGCGACATGGATTCGCTTGCTTTTCACAGCGCCCTGGAAAGTTCTGCTATCCGCTTTGGCGCAGATGCGCAGGAGGATATATTCACCGTAAGCGTGCAGACGCTGTCGGAATATAAAGATCGTGCATGGGGGCTGCTTAATCTTGCGCTTTCGAAACCGCGATTTGACGCCGATGCGGTCGAGCGCATACGCAGCGGGATCGAAAGCGAACTGAGACAGGTCGAAGAAGATCCCGGCTATCTGGCATCGCTTAACTGGAAGCGGCTTGCGTTCCCGGGTCATCCTTACGCAAGCCCGCGCCGGGGGACTCTTGCTTCGATTGCGGCCATGAAGGCGGAGGATTTGCGTGAATATGTAAAAACGCACTTCTCCTGTAGTACAAAGATTGTTGCTGTGGTGGGTGATGTAACTGCGCAAGAAGTAAAGCAATGGCTTTCGGCTTCGCCTGCCAATGTATCCGCTGCATGTAACCAGATTACGCCTGCGGTTGCCGACATTGCCGTAGCAGATGGCGGCGCTGTACCCGTTTTTGTCGGCGTGAATGTGCCGCAGACGGTGGTTGCCGCCAGTCTGCCCGGTGTCATGCGTAACGATCCGCGCTATTACGCTGTGGTGGTGCTCAATCATATTCTGGGTGGCGGAAGCCTTACCGCCAGGCTCGGCAAAGAGATACGCGATAAGCGAGGTCTTGCCTATTACGCCGAAAGTGAATTGACCGCACTTGATCATACGGGCTATATCTCGGTGCAGTTTGCGACTCGGGCAGCACAGGCACATGAAGCAGTGACAGTCTTTAAGGCCGAGCTTGGGAAAATCAGCACCGATGGCGTGACCAAGGAAGAGCTTATGGATGCCAAAAGCTATCTCACCGGATCATTCCCGCTTCAGATTGATACGCAAGGTGCGCTCGCGGATTATCTGCTCAGCATGCAGCATTATCACCTGGGGCCTGACTACCTTGAAAAACGCAACAGCCTGATTGAAGCGGTGACGCTCGAACAGGTGAATGATATGGCAAAAACCCTGCTTTCGCATCCGCCGTTGATTGTCATGGCGGGCCAGTCTGAGGAGATAAAGAAATGACCTTTACGCATGACATCACCCGCGCCTTTGAGGATACCGTAGGGGAAGAAGGTGCCGAGAAAGTGGTTTTCTCGGACATGTTGCTGCAGGCACGCGAAGCGATTGCTAAATTAGATGCATGCAAAAAAACCAATTCTTTGCCGATACTTAACATTGCCGAACGGGAAGATGATCTGGCGCTCATCGAAGAGACGGCCAAGCGCATTACCGGCGGATTCAAGACGCTGGTCGTTATCGGCATGGGCGGTTCCAGTTACGGGGGCAAGACATTGTGTGCACTGGCGCATAATGCGTTCTCGCACGGCGGTGGCACGGCGGTGCATTTCATTGATAACATCGATCCGCTCACCTCTGATCAGCTACTGCTTTCGATTGACATAAAAACCACCATGTTCCTGCTCGTGAGCAAGTCGGGCGATACCGCCGAGACGATGGCCCATGCGTTGATTCTCGTGCAGGAGGTGCAGTCCCGGCTGGGCAAGGCAGCGGTCGCCAAGCATTTCATCGTGCTTACCGAGCCGCGAGACAGCGCGCTCAAGCGGTTGGCCAATGCTTTCGGCATGACGGTGCTTGAGCATGATACCGGCATCGGCGGGCGATTTTCCGGGCTTTCCAATGTTGGGCTTCTGCCTGCCAAAGTCGCAGGCATCGATATTCGTGCTGTGCGTGCGGGTGCAGCGGATGTCGTCAGACATACGTTCAGTACCAATGATCCCGAAGCTGCCAAAGGCGCGGCACTTCACAGGGCGCTTGAGCAGAAAGGCAAAATGCTTGCCGTATTGATGCCTTATTGCGATCGGTTGGAAGTGTTTACCACCTGGTATCGCCAGCTCTGGGCGGAAAGCATAGGCAAGGGCGGCAAGGGTACTACGCCGCTGCGTTCGATAGGCGCCTGCGATCAGCACAGCCAGTTGCAGCTCTATCTCGACGGCCCGCGTGATAAGTTCATCTCACTCATCCTGCTTGATCAACATTGCAAGGGAGCGGTCATGCCTGAGATAACCGATCCAGCGCTGTCGTACCTGAATAAGAAGACGCTGGGCGACCTGATGGAAGCCGAGCAGCGCGCGACGCTCGAGACACTGACCCGTAATCGCTGCCCCACTCGCGTATTCGGACTTAAGACGCTTGACGAAGAAGTGCTGGGCGGTCTCATGATGCACTTCATGATGGAGACGATGATCATGGGTGAGTTGCTTGGCGTCAATACGTTCGACCAGCCTGCGGTCGAAGAAGGAAAACGCCTTGCCAGAGAATATCTGGCGAAAAAAGACTAAAACGCTACACGGGTTCTTACCCGCCAATAACGATAGTTCTATTTTCGTTCGCTTCTGCCACGTCCCGGGTGAAATCGCCTATTACGACTTTTCCCCTGGATGCGAAAGCGACGGTCTGGTCGATTCTATCCGCTATGGCGGTGGCAGTATGCTGCCTAAATACTTCTGCCGGGGTTTTTCCATCTACAGGTTCTGTTAAAACCTTCACTAAGGTTTGCGGGTTTTCCTGGTATTTCTCCTGTAACCCATAGAGCGCGATTTCCGCATCAAGGGGGTGGTTATTTTTAGCGGCATCTTGGAGAGAAGAAAGGCCGTCTTTATTTTTGCCCTCCGGATCCATTACTGCGGCCATACGACGACTCAGGAGATACTGACGGCCTTCAAAAGACTGATTCTGCAACTTGGCTTTGTACTCTTTTTGTTGCTTGTCTGACAGCGCAAGTTTGATCGTAGCCTTAGTACTGATATCTCTTATCTCGCTTGCAAGATCGGGCTGCCCCGCCTCTTCAAATTGCGTCGCCGGGGTTTTGCCGTCCGCCCCTCTGCGCATTAATTGTGCACGCAACGCAATCGGATCTTCTTCGTATTTTGCGCATATGCCATTGAAAATGCCGGCTCCTATAGAAAGGAGTTTATGCGTGGCGGCGAATTCCAGAAGGCCGTCATGTTCTTCCGGATCGACCTTGCCATCCTTAATCCACTGGTCAAGGGTTGCGGATGCATTTGTCTCTCTGTTCCATTCCCTGAGTGCGGGTGCATTCGCAGGGCTATCGGAGGTAACGACCACAAGAAAGTTTTCCGGCGTAAATGGCTGAATCATTATATCTGCTCCCTAAAAGCAATTCTGGCGTCTGATTGTGCCTTAAAATTCATTTTCTTAATCCAGTCATTATGCACCCGTGCGTATAAAGAATTATTAATCTATTATTACAATGCAGAGACTACCCCATTTACCGAATGCAGATGAAAATGATAATTTCTATGGGATAATCAGCCTATTGGATATAACATGCGGCGTCCGATGACGCATAGATTGCCTCCTGCGCTGCACATGCTAAGTTCGCGTAAAGCAAAGCGAGTCGTACCATGACCATCCGTATCCTGCCGCCCACTACCATCAGCCGCATTGCCGCGGGCGAGGTGATTGAACGCCCGGCGTCCGCCATCAAGGAACTGGTGGAGAATGCCATCGATGCAGGTGCAAAACATATAGCTGTGACGCTGCAGGCGGCGGGCAAGGCGCTCATCCGCGTGACCGACGATGGCAGCGGTATGAGCAGGGCCGAACTTGCGCTTGCCCCGCAGCGCCATGCTACTTCCAAGCTGCCGGAGGATGATTTGCTCGATGTGCAATTTCTGGGCTTTCGTGGTGAAGCACTTCCCTCCATTGGTTCGGTAAGCCGCCTTACCATCACCAGCCGCACGCGTGATGCGGACCAGGCATGGAAAATCGCCGTCGAGGGCGGTGATATGGGTGAGCCAACCCCTGCCGCGCATGTGCAAGGCACCACGGTCGAGGTGCGTGATTTGTTTTATGCGACCCCTGCACGGCTTAATTTCTTGCGCGCCGATCGCACCGAAGTCGATCATGCGCGTGACATCGTGACGCGGCTTGCTATGGCGCACCCGAATGTGAGTTTCTCGCTCGTAAGCGATGAGAAGACGCTCTGCCGCTTTGACGGCGCGCAGGGAGAACTGATGGATGCACGCATGGCTCGGCTGGCGGAGATTCTCGGCCGCGAGTTCGCCGCGAACAGCATGCCGATTGACATGGTGCGCGAGGATATACGGCTTACCGGGTTTGCGAGCCTGCCCACCTTCAATCGCGGCACGTCTTCGGAACAGTATCTTTTCGTCAATGGCCGCCCGGTGCGCGACAAGGTGCTGATGGGGTCTGTCAAAGGCGCCTATCAGGATTTCCTTGCCCATAACCGCCACCCGGTTGTGGCGCTCTTTCTCGATCTGCCGTCGCAGTCGGTGGACGTCAATGTCCACCCGGCCAAGGCCGAAGTGCGTTTCCGTGAGCCGGGCATGGTGCGCGGAACCATCGTTTCTTCCCTAAAGCACGTGCTTGCCGCCGCAGGTCATCGGGCCTCCACGACCGTGTCGCTTGCGGCGCTCGGTGCCGCACGTCCGCAAAGTGCATTGCCGGGCATGCCCTATTATGCCTCTTCTTCCTATCCGTCTTCTCACGGTAATCTCGCGCACGCGAATGCGTTACTGCGGGAAGTGGAGACGATGCCGGAATTCGAGCATGCCCCCTCGGCGCGCCCTGCCGAAGCGATGGGCCAGGACTATGTCGCCTATCCGCTAGGTGCCGCCCGCGGACAGCTGCATAACACGTACATTGTGGCGCAGACACGCGACGGCATCGTCATCGTCGATCAGCATGCGGCGCATGAGCGTCTCGTCTATGAGCGCATGAAAGTGGCGATGGGGCAAAGCGGCATTGCACGCCAGAAACTGCTTATCCCCGAGATTGTGGAACTGGGGGAGCCTTCCGCCTCGCGCCTCATCAAGCGGGCAGAAGAATTTGAACAGATGGGGCTCATCATCGAGTCGTTCGGCGAGGGTACGATAGCAGTGAGGGAAGTGCCTGCATTGCTTGGCGATACGGATGTGCGCGGCCTCATGCGCGATCTGGCGGACGACATCGAAGAATTCGGCGAGGCGCTTTCTTTAAAAGAGAAATTCGAGCATATCTGCGGCACGATGGCCTGTCATGGCAGTGTGCGCGCCGGGCGGTCTTTGTCGGCGGCGGAGATGAATGCGCTGTTGCGCCAGATGGAGGCGACGCCGCATTCGGGCCAGTGCAATCATGGCCGCCCGACGTATGTTGAGCTCAAGCTCAATGATATAGAAAAACTATTTGGCAGGCGTTAAGGTCGATTCATGAAGCGCCTTATCCTTATTTTCCTGTGCTTTCTTCCCTGCGCATCACAGGCGGTCAAGATCGCCGACTGTGATCGGAAACCGTTTGACGTCACCATAGTCAATGGCGGGCAGAAGCGCGTAGTTACCCTGACGCCCAGCGGAGGATCGGTCGAGGAATTCGGACCCACGGTTTCTTTTCAGCTCGATGGCCAGAAGCCCATTGTCATTACCGGGCAGAGAGATGAATATTGCATCTGGAATGGTAGAATCAACATCCAGCGGCGTGAACCTGGCAATGACTCCAATGGCGGCTTTTAATGTGCGTTAGAGTGAGGATCTCCTGAGTATATTCCCGCATTCCCTGCTGGTCATGCTTGTGTCCGGTGCCGTATCCGCTGTAGGCACATGGCTTATCCTGCCGGTGCTCAAGCGCCATGTGATGGATATGCCCAATGCCCGCAGCAACCATAAGGAGCCTGTGCCGCGCGGCGGCGGCATCGCCATGATTTCGGCGGCGCTCATCGGTCTTATTGCAGCCGGGATACCGCTCAGTGTCGTGGCCGCTGCCGTACTGCTTGTGGCGGTTTCCTTTGCGGATGACATGCGCGACATGCCGGTGGGTGTACGGCTGCTTGCGCAGGTTGTGGCAGTAAGTCTGGCGGTGCATACGCTGCCCGGACGCATATTCCCAGCGGTGCCCCAGATGCTGGAGTGGGTTATTGTGGCGCCTGCATGGATATGGTTCATCAATCTCACCAACTTCATGGACGGGATCGATGGCATCAGCGCCATGCAGGCTATCATGATCGCAGCCGGCATCTGGCTTCTGCATAGGCTTAGTCCCTGTATGTCGCCCGAGCTCGCATTGGAGGCAGGCGTGATGGCGGCGGCGGCGTTGGGCTTTTATCTCTTCAATCGTAGCCCGGCTAAAATCTTCCTGGGGGACGTGGGCAGCATTCCGCTGGGGTTTCTCATGGGCTATCTGCTGCTCAGCCTGGCTGCGCAGGGCTATCTCCTGTCCGCCCTTATTCTGCCTGCCTATTACCTGAGTGATGCGACGCTGACGCTTGCCAGGCGATTGCTGCGCGGGCAGAAGGTCTGGCAGGCGCATTCCGAGCATGCTTACCAGCAGGCAGCGCGACGGGGGCTCACCCATTCCCAGGTGGTGGCGCGCATCACATGGCTTAACCTCGTGCTTATCGCGCTTGCCATGTGTGCGGCACTTTCTATGATGGCGGGCGTATTGTCCCTGATTGCCGCCTACGGCTTAACCTTCTGGCTTATCCGTTATTTTACTCATGCCGTTGCTCCCTAACCGCCGCCAGCTGCTGACCGCATTGCACGATACGGTGATGGCGGGGGCGAGCTTATTGCTGGCGCTCGATCTCCGTCTGGGAGACGACACGTTTGCTTATGTGGGGCGATTGTTACCCGCGTATATATTGCTTTGTGCGGCAATCTGCCTGTTCGTATTCACGCGCCTGCGGCTTTACCGTGGTTTGTGGCGTTATACCTCCACCCCCGATCTGGTCGCCATTACCAAGTCAGTCACGATTGCTCTGCTGCTGTTTTACCTGCTGCTGTTTGTCCTCACCCGGCTTTCGGGCATGCCGCGCTCGGTCCCTTTCATCCAGTGGTTGTTGCTTTTGGCGATGCTCGGCGGCCCGCGCTTTCTCTACCGCATCGTGCGCGATAAGCAATTGGGGCTTGCCACCTCGCTTGCCAACGACAACCGCATTCCCGTCCTGCTCATCGGCGGTGGCGACAGGGCGGAGCTTTTCCTGCGTGATACGCGTTCGGGTCCGTCGGCGCAGTATCTGGTCGTGGGTATTCTCGATGATAATCCCCTGCGCACCGGCCATACCATCCATAATGTGCGCATCTATGGCCAGATGAACGACCTGCCCAAGGTGGTCGAGCAGCTTGCGCATTCAGGGCTTAAACCGCAGCGCGCCATTTTGACCTACGACACGCTCGAAGGGCCCAAGGTTCGCAATCTCCTTAATGCAGCCGAAGCGCTGGGTCTTCCCCTTGCACGCCTGCCGCGTTTGGCAGAGTTCAAGGAAGGCATGCGCGAGGGGCTGGAGATCCGCCCGATTGCAGTGGAAGACCTGCTGGGGCGTGCGCAGAATGTGCATGATAAAACCCCCCTGCGCGAAAGCCTGACCGGCAAGGTGGTGCTGGTGACGGGCGCAGGCGGTACGATAGGGTCGGAACTGGTGCGCCAGATCGCCTCGTTCAACCCGGCGCGTTTAGTGCTCTTTGAGCTTTCCGAATTCGCGCTCTATCGCATCGATCTGGAGCTGTCGCGCGATTTCCCCGCAGTGACGCGCAAGGCGATTATCGGCGATGTCAGAAGCCGCGATCATCTGGACGCGTTGTTCGCGCGCGAGAAGCCGGATGCCGTCTTCCATGCCGCCGCCATCAAGCATGTGCCGCTCGCTGAGTCCAATCCGGAAGAGGCGGCGCTTACCAATGTGCAGGGCACGGCATGCGTGGCGGATGCATGCGTGAAGCATAAGGTGGCGGTGATGGTGCTCATCTCCACCGACAAGGCCATCAATCCATCAAGCGTCATGGGGGCGACCAAGCGCGTGGCCGAGAGCTATTGCCAGGCGTTGGGCGCGGATGCGCGCTTGAGCCAACAGACGCGGTTTGTTGCGGTGCGGTTCGGCAACGTGCTGGGATCCACCGGCTCGGTCGTGCCGTTGTTCGAGCAGCAGCTTAAGGCCGGAGGGCCGCTCACGGTGACGCATAAGGACATGGTGCGCTATTTCATGACGGTGCGCGAAGCGGTGGAGCTCGTGCTGCAGGCGGGCACGCTTGCGGGCAAGAACGGCGAGGTTTACGTGCTCGATATGGGCCAGCCGGTGAAGATTCTCGATCTGGCCGAGCAGATGATCCGGCTCTCGGGCCTCAAGCCCTATACAGACATCAAGATTGAGTTTACGGGGCTCAGGCCCGGCGAGAAGATGTTCGAAGAACTCTTTCATCCGACCGAGGAGTCGGCCAAAACCGCGCATGAAGGGATCTGGCTTGCCAACCTGCCGCAGGTCTCCATGGACGCGCTTGCGAAAAAGATTGCGAAGCTTTATGAAGCCTGCGATGGGCGGCGTGCGCAGGATGTCGTCGCGTCGCTCAAAGCGCTGGTCCCGGAATATAACAACTCAAACGCCTGAAAAAACCATGATCCACCCTGTCAAATGTGCATTGCTTTCCGTTTCCGATAAAACCGGCCTGGTTGAATTTGCGCAATTTCTTGCCGAGAGCGGCGTGGAGCTTCTCTCCACCGGCGGCACGGCGAAGGCGCTCCGCGAGGCGGGCCTGAAGGTCAAAGAAGTCTCCGAACATACGGGCTTTCCCGAAATGCTGGACGGGCGGGTCAAGACGTTGCACCCCAAAATCCACGGCGGGCTGCTCGGGCGGCGCAAACTGCCCGAACATGCCAAGGCCATGCAGGAGCACGGCATTGCGGCTATCGACCTTGTGGTCATCAACCTCTATCCTTTCGAAGAGACGGTCGCCAAAGGTGCCGATTACGACGCTTGCATAGAAAACATCGATATAGGTGGCCCCGCGATGGTGCGCTCCGCCTCCAAGAATCACGAGAGCGTGACGGTGATTGTCGATCCCTCCGACTATGCCAAGGTGCGCGAAGAAATTGCGCGCCAGAAAGGCACGACGCTGGAAACCCGCAAGGCGCTTGCCGCCAAGGCATTTGCGCGTACGGCGGCGTATGACACGGCTATCAGCGTCTGGTTTGCGGGCCAGCTGCAGGTGTTCCCATCCCAGATGAGCACGGCGAGCCTCAAGCAGGTACTGCGTTACGGTGAGAATCCGCACCAGAAGGCCGCGTTTTATGCCCGCCCCAATGCTGCCCCGGGTATCTCGACGGCGCGACAGGTGCAGGGCAAGGAGCTGAGCTACAACAATATCAATGATACGGACGCGGCATTCGAGCTGGTGAGCGAATTTACGGAGCCGGCTATTGCCATCATCAAGCACGCCAATCCCTGCGGCGTAGCGGTGGGGAAAAACATCACGGAAGCGTTCAGGAAAGCGCTTGCCTGTGATCCGGTGAGTGCGTATGGCGGTATCATAGCAACCAACCGCACGCTGGATGCCGCGACGGTGGAGGCCATCGACAAGCTTTTCCTCGAGGTTATCATTGCGCCCGACGCCGCGCCCGAGGCGATGGCATTACTCGAGAAGAAAAAGAATCTGCGACTATTGCTGACCGGTGGCATGCCTGATCCGTTGCGCAAGAGCTTCATGGTGAAGGCGGTTTCGGGCGGGTTCCTCTTTCAGGAAACGGACAGCGGCCATGTGGGTGAGCGCGACGTGAAAACAGCAAGCAAACGGGCGCCCACTTCAGCCGAGCTGCGCGATATGATATTTGCGTTCACCGTGGCCAAGCACGTGAAATCCAACGCCATTGTGATTGTAAAAGATTTGGCGACCATAGGCATCGGGGCCGGTCAGATGAGCCGTGTGGACAGCGTACGCCTTGCCTGCTGGAAAGCCGAGGAAGCCAAGCTCTCCACCAAAGGCGCGGTGCTAGCATCCGACGCCTTCTTTCCTTTTGACGACAACGTCCATAATGCGGCCAAGGCGGGCATTGCAGCCCTCATTCAGCCGGGCGGCTCCATCCGCGATGAGGACGTGATAAAAGCGGCGGATCAATATGATATGGCTATGGTATTTACCGGCGTCCGGCATTTCCGCCATTAGCTTATCTCCCCTTTATGCGCGCTGTGTTATGATACACGCCTTATGCGAAATCCCATGACGTCACAGCCCGCTCAAAGCGAAGATATTGTATCGCTGAAGGCGCGCGCTTCCGGCTGGTTCCGTGAACTGCGCGATGAGATTTGCGCGGAATTCGAGGCGCTTGAAGATGTGCTTATCGGCACGTTCAGCGACCGGCTTGCCGGACGGTTCGAACGCAAGACATGGGCACGCGAGGATGGCGGCGGCGGCGAAATGTCGATCATGCGCGGGCGGTTATTTGAAAAAGTGGGGGTCAATATCTCGACCGTTCATGGTGAATTCTCCGATATTATGCGCAAGGAAATACCAGGCGCCAAAGAAAACCCGTATTTCTGGGCGAGTGGCATTTCCGTGGTGGCCCATCTGCAGTCGCCGCTGGTGCCTGCCGTGCATATGAACACGCGGATGCTGGTTTTGAACGATGGCGCGAAGCACTGGTATGGCGGTGGCGCGGACCTGACGCCGATGATGGATAATGAAGAGGATGCCGTAGACTTCCACGCGGCGTTTAAGGCCTGCTGTGACCGTTTCTCGCCCGATTATTACCAAAAATACACGCAGTGGTGCGACGAATATTTCTACCTCAAACACCGGGGTGAGCCGCGTGGGGTAGGCGGTATTTTTTATGATTACCTCAATAGCGGTGAGCAGGAAAAGGATTTCTTCTTTACCCGCAGTGTGGGCGAGACGTTTCTTTCCATCTATCCGCAGATTGTCCGCCGCCATATGAACCTGCCCTGGACCAAGGCGCAGCGCGAGCAGCAGCTGGTGCGTCGCGGACGTTATGTCGAGTTCAACCTGCTTTATGATCGCGGCACCCGGTTTGGCCTTCAGACGGGTGGCAATGTCGAGGCGATCCTGATGTCTATGCCGCCTGAGGTTAAGTGGCCTTGAGTGTAATCTAGAGTCCCGGTCCCCAGGAGGGAGGATTCAGCCCTATCTTTTTCTTATACGTTGCCAGCATTCCAGCTTGTGTTTTATAGCCTGTGGAGAGCAGTAAGGTCCGTATGGCATCGACATCGGCAATCTTGAGATCGGGTATGGCGTCGCCGTGCATGGGCACGCCCTGCAGCGCATCCCATGCTTTCTCCACGTGGCCATAAGGCTCGCTATAACGCTCCATCTGCCGTGCTGCCGCTGCTGCCATATGCATAAAGAGAGATTCACCGGGGCGGCGCAAATCGGCCATCTCCACCTCAAGGGTTTCAGTGTTGCGTACATAGATCGCAGCCAGCCTGTCGCTGATGTCTTTGAGGCTCGGAAGAGAGAGCCTCTCTTCCGGTGAAGCTGCGATCGAAAAGAGTTGCATATGCCGGATAATACGAATTTCTTCGCAAGGCATAATTGCGTAGTGCGTACATTCCTTATGCACACAGAACATGCAGGTGCAGATTAAGCCGTACGGTTCTGAAAAACAAGGCGTTTGTTCAGTACTATCAGCAAAAAAAGCCCCGGCAGTGCAAGCAGTGCCGAGAATCCGAAAAACAAGCTCCAGCCCAATTGTTTTGCGACCCATCCCGCAGGCGTCGATAGCCATGTGCGCCCAAAGGCCGCCAGTGAGCTGAGCAGTGCATATTGCGTGGCCGTGTAGTGGACATTGGTGAGGTTGCTTAAATAGGCGACAAACCCTGCCGCTGCGATGCCACCGGTGAAATTCTCCACCATTGTGCTGAGCGCCAGCACCATAATATTGGCCCCCATTTGCGCCTGCAGCACATAGAACAGATTGGTAACGCCATGCAGCAGCCCCGCCATGAACATCAGCCTGAGCGGTCCCAGCCGTGCGGTAAGCGTACCGCCTACGAACGTGCCCACCAGCGTGGCGATAGTGCCGTATATTTTGACGATGTCGGCTATCTGTTCCTTTTTAAACCCGAGATCGAGCAGGAAGGGGTTGGTCATGCCGCCGATAAAGGCGTCCGCGAGCCGGTAGATGATGATGAACAGCAAAATCATCCACCAGCTCGGATGGCGCATGAAATCCGCAAAAGGCGCTATGACGGACTCGCGGAACCATTGCACGAAAGAAGGCTTGCCGTGCGGGACATCCTGCGGGAGGTAAGGCTCTCGCGCGAAAAGCGTTGTGAGAATCCCTATGCCCATAAAGCCCGACATGGCAACGTACGTTCCCTGCCAGCCGAATGTGCCTGCTAGGTGAAGTGCGCCCGCCGAGGAGGCTATCATGCCCAGCCGGTAGCCCAGCTGCGCCATTGCCGCCCCCTGCCCCTGTTGTTGTGGCGTCAGTATATCCACGCGGTACGCATCGATGACGATGTCCTGGCTTGCCGACAGGAACGCCACCAGCACGGCGACGCCGGCGGTTGCCCAGGGATTAATGTCGGGCTGGGCGATAGCGAGCAGCAATAGCGCTCCTATGAGCGCTATCTGGGTCGTGAGGATCCAACCGCGCCGCTTGCCGAACCAGCCGGTAAGCAGCGGCACCGGCAGACTGTCCATAAGTGGTGACCAGAGAAATTTAAGTGTATAGGGAGTGGCGACAGCGGCAAACAGGCCGATGGCCGATTTGTCGACGTGGGATTCAAACAGCCATGCGGTGAGCGTCGAGGCAGTGAGCGCCAGCGGCAGGCCGCTGGAGAAGCCCAAGAGCAGCACGCATAGCAGTGGCCATGTCAGGTAACTGCGCAGACCGCCGGCCTGCAGCCCGGCACTCATGCTTTACGCTTTTCGTCCGTGATGGGCCCGTGTGCACGGCCATGGACGAACTGGTCAACGTAGGCGTTCTTGCTCGCGTAGATTTCCTGCGCCTTGCCCTGCCAGATGAGCTTGCCTTCATACAGCATGGCGATGTGGTTGGCTATCTTGCTGGCCGAGGACATGTCATGGGTGATGGAGAGCGTGGTAAGGCCCAGCTTGCGCGTACAGTCAATGATAAGATCGTTGATGACGTCCGCCATGATGGGGTCAAGTCCTGTGGTGGGCTCGTCGAAGAAGATAATCTCCGGGTTGGCGCAGATGGCGCGGGCCAGCGCTACACGCTTCTGCATGCCGCCGGAGAGTTCAGAAGGGGTGAGATTTGCCACGTCTGCGGTAAGGCCCACCGCTGCCAGTTTCTCCACCGCCAGGTCTTTGGCTTGCTTGCGGGAAAGCCCTTTCTGCGGGCGTACTGCGAAGGTGATGTTTTCCCATACCGGCAAAGAGTCAAACAATGCGCCGCCCTGAAACAGCATGCCGAATTTGCGCATCAGTTCCATGCGTGCGGAGCCTCTTAGGGCCGTCACTTCTTCGCCGTCGATCTTGATGCTGCCTGAATCCGGTTTAAGCAGGCCCAGGATGCATTTAAGCAGCACAGACTTGCCTGTTCCTGAGCCACCAATGATGACCAGCGATTCGCCTTTGGCGACAGTGAGCGTAATGCCGTCCAGCACCTTCTTGCTGCCGAAATGTTTTTTGACGTCACTCAGTTCTATTTTGGGAGTGCTCATGAGCCGAAGAACAATGCGGTGAGGAAATAATTGGCAAAGAAAATCAAGATGGATGCGGAGACGACGGCATTGGTGGTCGCCTGCCCTACTCCCTGCGCGCCGCCCTTGCTGTGATAGCCGTGATAGCAGCCCATGAGTGCGACGATAAAGCCGAACGCCGCCGCCTTCCAGAGACCCGAGACGACGTCGATACGCTGCAGGAAATCGAACGTACTGGTGAGGTAGGGTCCGGGTGCGAAACCAAGCTTATGGATGCTCACCAGATAGCCGCCGAAGACGCCGATGATATCCGCTACCAGCACGAGCAGTGGCAGCATCAGCACACCTGAAAGCAGCCGCGGGAAGATCAAGTATTTCTGCGGACTTGTGGATAGCGTGGTGAGCGCGTCTATCTGTTCGGTTACACGCATCGTGCCGATCTCGGCGGCGAATGCAGCGCCGATACGGCCTGCGACCATAAGGCCCGAAAGCACGGGGCCCAGCTCGCGGGTGATCGAAAGCACCACGACGGTTGCGATCGAGCTTTCCGCATTGAAGCGCGAGAAGCCGGAGTAGCTTTGCAGCGCCAGCACCGCTCCGGTGAAGATGGCGGTAAGGCCGATGACAGGCAGAGAGTAAAACCCGATTTCCACCATCTGGCGGAGTATCTGGCGAGGGTAATAAGGAGGCTTCAGACCCGTGACGATGGCGTCGAACATGAAAATGGCGAGCCTGCCCACCGAAGCGAGAAAGGCGATGAATACCCGGCCAATGCTTGCAAAAAAGTTCATGGGATTTTCTTATACTGCGAGCAACGCAAGGGCAAGAGACATAGCTTCATGGGTAGATGCGCTTGATACGCGCGCCCAGGCGCGTGAAGATTTCATAGCCGATGGTGCCCGCTTCCCTGGCTATCGCGTCGACAGGCTGCTCTTTGCCGATAAAGCCGATGCGCAGTTCGGGCGTGCGCAAATGCTCAGGTATCTGGCTCACGTCGATGCTCACCATATCCATCGACACGCGGCCCACGAGCGGGACGCGGATGTTGCCGACAAACCCATGCAGTTTGTTGCTTAAGGAACGCGATAAGCCATCCGCATAGCCCAACTCCACGGTGGCCAGCACCGTACCTGCTGGGACGGTTGCCGTGGCGCCGTAGCCGACGCTCTGAGGACTACGAATAGTGCGGTATTGCAGTACGGGCGCCGATAGCGTCGCCACGTTCTCCATAGGGTTGGCAAGCGACGTATTGGGTGAAATGCCGTAGAGCGAGCAGCCGGGACGCGCGAGGCTGTAATGATAATCCGGGCTCAGGAAGATACCCGACGAATTGGCAAGGCTTGCGGCAATGCCTGGGAAATGAGAAAGCGCCGCCTGAAAGTCACCCAACTGCTGACCGTTCATTGGGTTTTCCGGCTCACCTGCGCAGGCAAGATGACTCATGACGAGCTCAAGACGATGTGAGGTATTGGGCAGTTTCTTGGCTTCTTCGAGCGTGAGGCCGAGACGGCGCATGCCGGTGTCGATATGCAGGGCGCAGGGGCCGGCATTGTTCCAGTGCTCGATCTGGCCCATGTCGTTTAGCACCGGGATGAGACTATGCGCAGTGAATTCCCTTACCTCACCGGCGCGCACCCCGTGAAATACATAGATTCTTGCATCTGCAAGCAGGATGCGCGGCTCGATATCCTCATCAAATTCGGCACGCAGAGCGATGCCTTCCTCCAGTGTAGCGACGAAAAAATCACGGCAGCCGGCATCATAGAGTTTCGGCGCAATCTCGGCCGCGCCCAGCCCGTACGCATTGGCTTTGACGACTGCCGCACAGCGCGTGCCGCCCAGCCGCTTGCGCAATAGCGCGTAATTGCGGGTGATGGCGCTTACGTCAACTTCAAGCGTGGGGCCATTATGCATGGGCGGATTTTCTATTCGTGCCGTTGCGGTAAATAATCGGCGCGGGCCAGATCGCCGAATTTGGTAATGTCCGATTGGAAGGAAAGCGCTACATTGCCGATAGGGCCGTTTCTGTGCTTGGCGACGATGACTTCGGCGATGCCGTGCACCTTCTCCATTTCCGCCTGCCATTCGGCAAATTTGGGCGAATCTTCGCGCGGCATCTGGCGCATGAGGTAGTATTCCTCGCGGAATACGAACATTACCACATCGGAATCCTGCTCGATGGAGCCGGATTCGCGCAGATCCGAGAGCTGCGGTTTCTTGTCGTCGCGCTGCTCGACGGCGCGCGAGAGCTGGGAAAGGGCAAGGACAGGGATATCCAGTTCCTTGGCGACGGCTTTGAGGCCCATCGTGATTTCCGAGACTTCTTGCACCCGGTTTCCCTGCGGATTAGGCGTTGAGCCGCGCAGTAGTTGTAGGTAATCCACGACCAGCAGGCCCAGATTATGCACGCGCTTTAAGCGCCGTGCACGGGCGCGCAGGGCTGCAATCGAAAGCGCGGGAGTGTCGTCGATGTGAAACGGCAGTTGCGAGAGCATGTTGCTCTCCTTGACCAGTATGGCGAACTCGTCCGGTGTCAGATCGCCCTTGCGCAGCTTGCCGGAGCCCAGGCCCGTCGCGCCCGAAAGGATACGCGAAGCGAGCTGCTCGGACGACATTTCGAGCGAGAAGAAACCCACGGACATTTGCTTCTGGCTTTGATCCTTCTGCCATTCGCTGTGGAAATATTCGGCAGCATAATGGGCGATGGAAGTCGCAAGCGCGGTTTTGCCCATCGAAGGGCGGCCCGCAAGAATGACAAGGTCCGACTTATGCAGTCCACCGAGCAGCCGATCCAGATCCTTGAGTTTCGTAGGCACCCCGATGACGCGATCGCTGTTGCGGTAGGCATATTCGGTGCGTTCGATGGCCTCGACCATGGAGTATTTAAGTGCGCGGAAACCGCCTTCGGCACTGCCTTCTGAGGCGAGATGAAAGAGTTTCTGTTCGGCTTGCTCGATTTGCTCGGTTGCGGGCAGATCCAGGTCGCTTTTATAAGCGGTATTGACTACTTCTTCGCCAATCGCAATCAACGCGCGCTTATGCGCCAGATCGGAGATCAACCCGCTGTAATCGCGCACGTTGATGACGACGCCTGCCGCTGCGGCAAGACGCGCGAGATATTGTCCGCCGCCCAGTTCTTTTAATCCTTCGTCCTGATCGAAATGGTGCTTGAGCGTAATGGGGTTGGCAATCAACCCTTTGTCAAAGAAGCCCTGAATCGCGGCAAAAATGCGTTGGTGCACGGGGACATAAAACTGTTCCGGCGTTAGGGTGGTGCCTATGTGGTGCATGGCATCGTTGTTGACGAGAATCGCGCCGAGGAGTGCCTGCTCGGCTTCCATGCCGTGCGGCGGCTGGCGAAAATCCGCTGCAGTTGAGGGTGTTTCAGCTAGAGAGAGCTGGGGTTTTGCAGCCATTGTGCGTTCACATTTTTACGATCGAGGTGAACAGCAACTATAGACCGAGCGGACGCGATGCTTCAAGCGCGAATTGGAGAAAGCGACAATCCTGTTATTCGGCGGCGGCTTCAACCGGAGCGGGTTGCTCTTCGTCCGGTGCACGCAGCTCTTCGGGGACCTCTTCCACGATGTCGGACTCGTTGCGCACAATGCTGAGCGAAACGGGAACGCTTACTTCCGGATGCAGCACGATCTTGGCGCCGTAGTTTCCGGTGTTCTTGATCGCAGCTGCAAGTACAATCTGCTTGCGGTCGAACGTGTGACCCTGCTCCTTGAGAGCATCGAGAATGTCGCGGGTGATGACGGAGCCGTAGAGCTTGCCGTCTTCGCTGGCTTGGCGCACGAGCTTCAGCGAGATATTGCCCAGCTTCTTGGCCTGCTTCTCGGCCTGCTCACGCGAGCTTGCATTCTTGGCTTCGATTTCGGCGCGGCGCGCTTCGAAAACGGCTTTGTTGTCAGTCGTAGCGCGCAGTGCTTTCTTCTGCGGCAGGAGGAAGTTGCGGCCGTAGCCGTTTTTTACCTTCACCACATCACCGACCGTACCCAGACGACCGACGCGCTCTAACAAAATAACTTCCATGATAGTTCTCCTTTTTAACGTCTCCCGCTCGGCCTTCTGACCTCGCGATGAGACGCGCTTTGCTGGCTCATGGCTGACGTGGTCTTCTGACCCCGTCATTTACGAGCCTTATTAATTTCGGATGGCTGCTTTAGCCCATTTTCTTTCGCCTGTCCAGCATTTCGGCAAGCTGAAGGTAAAGACCTATGGCAATCATGGCCAGAATGGGCCAACGGCCGAAAATCAAAGCGACATAAAAGCAGGTAATCCAGAGCCTTCTAAAGTGCAACTGGCGCTGGACCGAGAAGAGATGCACGAAAGCAATGCCGGCCAGACAATAGGGCAGCAGAAGCAGCAGAAAAAGCGCTTCGGCGGTAAAACGCTCCACCCCCTGCCCCACCATTGCCAGCATGCCGCTTAAGGTGACGAGTAGAAGCAGCCATCCGGGCAGTCCATGCGTTTCCAGCGCAAGAGAGGGGCGCAGGGCATAGTCTTTTAATTTCAGCAGCGTGTTAGCCAGTACCGCAATGGCATAGATCGTGAGTATCCATATCCAACCGATGCCGGCGAAGAGTGCAAAGCTCCATTCGTTAAATATCTGTTGTGCCTTGGCTGCAAAATCCGGGTCCACATCTTTGAAGCTTTCCCCTAAACCGTGCGGGATCATCGCCTGTAAGCCGCCCTGTTCCCCTGTTGCCAGTGCCATAATCATTAAAGTGGCGGCGGCGGCGATGGTGAGCTCGGAGATAACCCGAAGCATGGGGTACCATGTGCGCTCGGTTTCTGTCCCGCGCCATAGCAAGGCGCGCCGGATAAAATAGTGCACGGGCAGTACGATGAAAGCAGCGAAGAAAACGGTGCCGGCGGGGCCTGAAATGATTGCGGAGCCCGCGCAGCTTACGATGCAGGCAATGGTGACTTGCCGCGTTCCATGCGCAAGACCTACGAGTAAAAGAGGAAGAAGTGCCAGGAAAATTCCTATGGAACCGGCACTTATAGAGGCGCAAAATAGGAATGCCGCGACAAGACCCGCTGATAAGGCGGAAAGTAACGTTCGCTGAGCGCTTGAAGAGCGGAGAATCTTATTTCACCACGAAAGCAAGCAATGCGAGGTTGCGGGCACGCTTTATAGCGCGGGCAAGCTCACGCTGTTTTCTGGCGCAGACGGACGTTATGCGCGAAGGCAGCATTTTGCCACGCTCGGAAATGAAGCGCGAGAGCAGCTTGGTGTCTTTGTAGTCGATCTTGGGAGCGCTGCTGCCGGAAAGCGGGCAGGATTTGCGGCGACGGAAAAATACGCGACGGCCTGCGCCGCCCTGTGCTGCACTGTTTTCGGATGGATATGCCATAGGTAGTCTCCTTATTTATATCTCCCGTTCGGCCTCCTGGCCTCACGATGAGATGACGCTTCGCTGGCTTAAGGCTGGCTCGGTCTGCTGACCTTGCCTATGGCCGAAAGCCCGGTTAATTTTATGCAGCACCTTCAACAATCATCGGTTCGATTGTGAGCTCGCTGCCTTCCTCATCACGGCCGCCCTTCTGCATCATCGGCGAGGGACCCTCATCGATGCTGTCGACATGTACGGTGAGATGACGAATGATATCTTCGTGCAGGCCCATGTTGCGCTCAAGCTCCTTGATCGCGGCATGCGGTGCATCGATCGCAAGCATTACGTAATGCCCTTTACGGTTTTTCTTGATACGGTAGGCGAGGTTGCGCAGACCCCAGTATTCGTGCTTGATGACCTTGCCATCTTGCTGCTTGATGATATCGGTGAACGTATCGACAAGCTTATTCACATCGGCGCGCGAGACGTCCTGACGTGTGACGAACGTACTCTCGTAGAGAGACATGGGCGTACTCCAAAAAGTTAACTCTCCGGCAGCCCTTGGGACTCCGGGGCTGCGAAATATACAGATTTTCTATTCAAGCGCAAGTGCTATCCGGAATGAGGAAAAAGAGCGGATTATTAGAGAAATAATACAGTCCTTTGAGGCTTTTTCAGGGTTGCTAAATAATTTCTGGCGCTATAAGACGCGAAGTAAGAATCGGCTTCGAATCCATAAGCAGGAGTATAAATGTCATGAAACGTGCGATCGTATTTCCCGGTCAGGGGTCTCAACAGGTGGGTATGGGCAGAGCGCTTGCCGATGCATTTGAGTCTGCACGCCTGGTGTTTCAGGAGGTGGATGATACGCTGGGGCAGAAGCTCTCGAAGATCATGTTCGAAGGGCCGGAGGAAGAGCTGGTGCTGACGGAAAACGCCCAGCCTGCCATTATGGCGAACTCCATTGCGATTTTGCGCGTGCTTGAAAGAGAGGGCAAACTCAAGCTCGAGAACTACGCAAGCTACTTTGCCGGCCACTCACTGGGGGAATATACGGCGCTGTGCGCTGCGCGGTCCCTGACGCTTGCCGATACGGCGCGCCTGCTCAAACTGCGTGGCCAGGCCATGCAGAAAGCCGTGCCTGAGGGCGAAGGCGCTATGGCGGCCTTGCTTGGGTATGGATTTGATAAAACGACAGCTATAATCAATTCCGTGTCACGGTACGGCGTGTGTGCGATCGCCAACGACAATTCACCCGAGCAGGTCGTCATCAGCGGCACGAAGAAACTGGTTGCACAGGCGGTTGAAATGGCCAAGGCGGATGGTGCATCGAAGGCTGTCATGCTGCAGGTAAGCGCGCCTTTTCATTGCCTGCTCATGCAGCCTGCCGCCACAGTAATGAAGGACGCGCTTTTGAACGCTGCGATAAAACTTCCTATAAGGCCCATTATAGCGAATGTAACGGCGACCGCTGTCACCGATCCCGTGGAAATTAAAACACTACTTGTCCAGCAGGTCTCGGGCATGGTGCGCTGGCGCGAATCAGTGCAGTATATGGCCAAACAAGGCGTGGTTTATGCGTTGGAACTGGGGACGGGCAAAGTGCTCTCGGGCCTTATCCGCCGCACGGAGCCTACCATCAGCACGGCTTCCGTCAGTATTCCCAAGGATATCGAGGAATTTCAGAGCGCCAATTAAAGGTGTCGATTAACCGGGATGAATGCTCCGCCCGTTTTGAGGGTTAATCATTCCTTGTGCCATCCGCCCTTTTCTATTTTATGCAGTGCATTAAAGAGCGGCGCTTGTGAGGACTGTGCTTCGATGTTGTCTATTGTGGCATTAATAGTCTTGAACTGATCCGTGACCGTTTTTAATTCGTTCATATCCTGCTCGCTCAGTCCTTTGAGCTCTACTGCTGCCTTTACTTCCAGAAATGTCTGTAAATCTTGCGTACTTAATTTCCATGCATTTTCTTTCCCGCCTCTTTTCACCAGATCCAGCGCTTTGAGCAGTAGTTTGGATTGAATCCTCACTTCCTGCGAATGCCCCAGGTAAACCAGTTCCTTCCACTCCAGGATATTGGCATCCGCTGCGCTGCGATTCTGGACGCTTCCTTCCGATCCTAATGGATGGCTTTTTTCTTCCAGCGCGTTCTGCGTAATAAGGTTATTGTAATAACTTCCCGAAATGTAAAACTTCTTTGCGGCCTTATCAAATAAGGCCGCCTCTTTTGAGTTTAGTATGGTATCGTCTGACGCTTTGATATTTTGATCGTCTGCCATGACGGCTTTCTGAAAACAGGGCGTTATGTTAACCAGTGTAGGGATTATAAATTAATATATCACTAAAAGAATGAATTATATCCGGGCAAGAATATAAGAATTTCCATGCACTAAATCAATATATTACCCGGTTACCAGAATGGTAGAGCCTGTGGTCTTTCCTGCCTCCAGGTCGCGATGCGCGGAGGCGACATCGGAGAGATAGTAACTTTGCCCGACATTCGCTTTGAGCACACCGCGCACTAGCGCCTCGAAAATATCTCCCATGCCTGCGCGGTAATCCTGCGTATTTTCTTCGTAATGCATAAGCGAAGGACGAGTGAAAAAGAGCGACCCGCGGCGGGAAAGGTCGAGTGCGTCGATGGGGGGGATAGGCCCAGACGCTTGCCCGTAGCTGATGAAAATGCCAAAGCGCATGAGACAATCAAGGGAAATGGTGTACGTATCTTTTCCTACTGCGTCATAGACTGCGTGTACCCCCTGCCCTTGTGTTATTTCCCTCACCCGTTTCACGACATCTTCTTTTTTGTGGAGAATGGGAAAATCGCAGCCATTGGCCCCTGCAAGCGCTGCTTTCTCTTCCGAGCCGACGGTGCCTATCACGCGGGCTCCCAAGAACTTGGCAAGCTGGCAGAGCAAAAGGCCGACACCGCCTGCAGCGGCATGCACTAGAATAGTATGGTTGGGGTTGACGATGAAGGTTCGCCGCAGCAGAAAATGAGCGGTAAGCCCCTTAAGCATCACTGCCGCTGCGATTTCGGAAGATACCGCATCGGGAAGTTTTACTACTCTTGCGGCGGCAATGGTGCGGTAGAGGGCATAGGCTCCCACCGGCCCCACGCCATAGCCGACCCGATCACCTACGTTTATTCCTTCGCAATCCGGCCCCAGTTTCTCGACGACTCCCACCGCCTCCATGCCGAGTATCGCCGGGTAGCTGGGTAAGGCGTAAAGACCGGTTCTGTGATAGACGTCGATGAAATTAAGCCCCATCACCGTCTGGCGCAGCAGCACTTCCCCCTGCCCCGGCTCAGGATCCGGCACGTCTTTCCATTTGAGATTCCCCGGCCCTCCCGGCTGCTCAAGAACGATGGCTTTATGCATTTTCCTGTATCCGCGCTGCGTTATAGATTGTTCGTTATACGTTGTTCATTTTAAGATACCTATACAACAGTATATTTTTTTCACACGCGCAACGGACAACGCAAAACGATGGATACAATCTTTGCCCTTTCTACCCCGCCCGGTAAATCGGGTGTCGCGGTTATACGCGTTTCAGGGCCGCAAGCGGCAACGACGCTGATTGCGTTCGGAATAAATACCCTGCCCGTTCCCCGGCGTGCCGTACTTGCGGCGCTTCGTATTCAAGAAGACGCGCTGGATAAGGCCTTGGTGCTGTATTTTCAGGCGCCCCACAGTTTTACCGGCGAAGAGTGTGTCGAGTACCATGTCCATGGCGGCCGGGCGGTTATAAAGCGGCTGCTGGAGGCGCTCGGTTCCCTGCCCTTGTTACGCCCTGCAGAAGCGGGTGAATTTACCCGCCGCGCATTCCTAAACGGCAAGATAGATTTGACGGCGGCAGAGGGGCTGGCCGATCTCATCGACGCCGAAACGGAGGCCCAGCGCAAACAAGCGCTGCGGTTCATGCAGGGAGATGCGGCACGGTTTTATGGGCGGTTGCGTGCAGGAATCCTTGAAGCCCTGGCTTTAACGGAAGCGTATATTGACTTTCCTGACGAAGAGATTCCGGCGCAAGTGCTTGAGGAAACCGACATTAAAATACAGGAACTTGATAGGCTTATTGAAGCGCAGCTTGCCGATAAAGGTGCAACGGAGCGTGTCCGCGACGGCGTGCAGGTCGCGATTCTGGGACCGCCCAACGCAGGTAAATCAAGCCTTATGAACCTGCTTGCGCGCAGGGATGTGGCTATCGTTTCGGAAACGGCAGGCACCACACGCGATGTAATCGAGGTGCATCTGGATATAAATGGCTATGCGGTGATTGTTGCTGATACCGCCGGCCTGCGGGAAGCGGACGATGCGGTTGAGCGCGAAGGCATACGGCGCAGTTTTGCCCGCGCGGATGCGGCGGATATCCGCATTATTGTACTGGATGCCGAAGTTTTAGCGCATGATGGTGGGCGGTTTCTGGAAGAAGAATCGCTGAAGAACCTTATAAACCAGGACGCTATTATATTGTTTAATAAGGTAGATATTGCTCCACCCTCCCCGCTTCCTGTCATCGGGGGCCTTACGCCGATCCCCTTTTCCGCCCGGGAACGCACCGGAATGGAAATGCTGATGGCACGGCTCGCAGAAAAGATTGCGGCTATTTCCGGTGTCGAAGCCTCTTTTATTGCCCGTGGTCGTCACCGTTATCACCTTTCGGAAGCCCTTGTGCACATGCGCCGCTACCTAACGCTGAAGGTCGTTGGCCTTGAGCTGCGGTGTGAAGAGTTGCGTCGTGCTGCTGTCGAGATTGGCAAAATCACTGGTGTTGTGAGCGCGGATGAGGTATTGGGGGTCGTTTTCAGCCGGTTTTGTATCGGCAAATAAGAGATTTCTTAAGCCGCTGTATACCGTATATATTCTTTGTTTCACGTGAAACATACCATATGTTGAAATTTGAATTTGATGTAATTGTCATTGGCGGGGGGCATGCAGGCACGGAAGCTGCTGCCGCTGCTGCGCGCATGGGTGCAAAAACCCTGCTTGTGACACATCGCAAGGCAACGATTGGTGAGATGTCCTGCAACCCGGCTATCGGAGGGATTGCAAAGGGTACACTGGTCAGGGAAATAGACGCGTTAGACGGCGTCATGGGTCGTGCCATTGACCGTTCGGGAATTCATTACAAGATGCTCAATGCAAGCAAGGGGCCGGCAGTGCATGGGCCCAGGGCGCAGGCGGATCGAAAGCTCTACCGGCAGGCCGTGCAATCGATTCTGGCGGAATACGAGCATCTTCACATTCGTGAGGCTGAGGTTGACGATCTGGTGCTCAGGGATGGGGAAGTGGAGGGAGTCATCACCACTGCGGGTGATGTGATTTCCGCTTCCAAAGTTATATTGACGACAGGTACTTTTTTAAGCGGACTTATTCATATCGGCGAGACGAAACGGCCGGCGGGCAGAGTAGGGGAGGCGCCGGCTTGCGGCCTCTCCAAAACTCTCCGCAGCGCTGGTTTTGCCGTGGGGCGGCTTAAGACCGGAACGCCGCCGCGCCTTGACGGTAAAACCATTAATTACACGGGGCTTATGCCGCAGCCCGGCGATAATCCGCCGAAGCCTTTTTCCTATCTGACGGAAACCATAACCGTTCCTCAGATAGCCTGTTTTATCACTTCCACCACGGAAGCTACCCACGAAATTATTCGCGCGAATCTTCACCGCGCGCCGATGTATAGCGGCCAGATTGAAAGCCGCGGGCCGCGCTATTGCCCTTCAATTGAAGATAAGGTCGTGCGGTTTGCGGCGCGCCAGAAACACCAGATTTTCCTTGAGCCTGAAGGCCTGGATGATGACACCGTTTACCCCAACGGCATTTCCACCTCGCTTCCTGAAGACGTGCAGCTTGCGCTGCTTAAAACCATTCCGGGCCTTGAAAACGCCCATATGATTCGCCCCGGGTATGCGATTGAATATGATTTTGTTGACCCCAGGGAATTGCAGCCCACATTGGAGACAAGACGGATTAAGGGGCTTTATTTCGCAGGCCAAATCAACGGTACTACGGGGTATGAAGAGGCGGGCGGGCAGGGGGTTATTGCAGGTATAAACGCCGCTCTGGCAGTCGCTTTGCGCGAGCCCTTTGTTCTGGATCGTTCGGATGCTTTTATCGGCGTCATGATTGACGATCTTGTGAGTTTCGGAGCGACGGAACCCTATCGCATGTTTACCTCGCGTTCGGAATATCGCCTGACCGTCAGGGCGGATAACGCCGATTTACGCCTAACACCCAAAGGGATTGTATTGGGTTGCGTTAGTGCAGACCGTGCGCGCCGTTACCAAAAGAAATTCGAGCATATCAACCGTATGCGTGAGCAGCTTAAAACACTCCTGTTTACACCGGCAGAAGCGCAGAAATTGGGGCTCCATCTTAATCGCGATGGAGTGCGTCGCAGCGCTTTTGAGCTGCTGTCTTATCCTGATATGGCGCTTGAGAGGCTTTATCCGGCTTGTCCGGAATTGGCTATAACGGAGCTGGATGTGATTGACCAGATTCGCACGGAGGCTTTGTATTCCGGGTATCTGGGGAAGCAGGAGTCGGACATACTGGCATTTAAGAATGAGGAATCATTATCCATTCCTGAGTCCCTTAATTTTGAAAATGTTGCCTCTCTTTCCAATGAAGTCAGAGAAAAATTAAAATATTTTCGTCCCATGACTTTAGGAGCTGCCAGGAAAATTCCCGGCATCACACCCGCTGCCTTGATGATTCTTCTGGGATATATCAAAGATAAGCACAGCTATAAAAATGCCTCGTAATTGGCTGTGATGGCCAGTTAACCGGATTTTTCTGTAGCTTTCACAAAGAAATTAAATGTGATTTTTGTAATTTGGTCACAGTAATGGCATTTATTTCTAATCATGATTTACATTCAAGATATCACTTCTTGGAAGAAGGTTTTTTTGATATAGCGTAATCCATGGCGTCAAAAACATTTTCATATGATGATTTTACAAAATTTATAAGTGTTTCACGTGAAACATTCTCCCGACTGGAGACTTACGTCGAGCTTCTAAAAAAATGGCAAACCAGTATAAATCTGATAGGGACAGCAACAATAAATGAGATATGGATCAGGCATATTATTGATTCTGCTCAATTAATTAACAATATGGAGTCGGCTGAAGTGATTGCTGATGTGGGGAGTGGGGCCGGGTTCCCGGGATTGATAATGGCAATTCTAGGTATAAAAGATATTACACTGATAGAGAGCGATGGAAGAAAAGTAGCCTTCTTAAAGGAAGCTGCAAGAGTGACCCAGGCAGATGTTTCTATCATTAACAACAGAGTGGAACATGCTGATTTAGAAGAATTTTCCTTAATTGTGACCCGTGGATTTGCACCGTTAGCAGCGATGTTTAGCATCTTCGGTAGTAAATTAAAAGATAGCCATAAGCTATTATTATTAAAGGGTAAAAACTATAAAACCGAAATTCAGGAAGCCCGGAAAGCCTGGTCATTTGAATACACGGTCATTCCCAGTGTTACGGATAAGGAAAGCGCCATTCTTTCGATACAAAATTTTAAAAAGGGAGGACGTAATGACTCAGAATAATCTCAATAGTAACCCCAAAATAATTGCCATTGCCAACCAAAAGGGTGGGGTGGGCAAGACTACTACGGCGGTTAATTTGGCAACAGCGCTGGCCGCTGTAGGGCGACGCGTGCTGCTCATCGATCTCGATCCACAGGGCAATGCAAGTACGGGATTGGGCATTACGAACGCCGACCGACGAATCACAACGTATGACCTGATTCTGGGTGAGGTAGGGGTTGCGGATGCCGTTATGCCGACCGCTATCCCCAGGCTCTTCATCATTTCTGCCAATATCGACCTTTCGGGCGCCGAGATTGAGCTGGTAAGCATGGTCCGACGGGAAGGCCGTCTGCATGATGCGCTGACGAATGCTGATTTACCTTATGATTACGTGCTTATCGATTGTCCGCCTTCGCTGGGGTTGGTGACACTCAACGCCCTCACTGCTGCAGATTCCATCCTCATACCGCTGCAATGCGAATTCTATGCGCTTGAAGGGTTGAGCCATCTTTTAAAAACCATAGAACTGGTGCGTGCGCGCATGAATCCGCGTCTGACCATACAGGGCGTGGTGCTCACCATGTATGACAGGCGCAACAGCCTGACCTCGCAAATCGAGCAGGACGTGCGCGAATTTTTAGGAACGCAGGTCTACAAGACGGTTATCCCCCGCAATGTCCGTATGTCGGAAGCGCCGTCACACGGCAAACCCGCGTTGATTTATGATCTGCGCTGCACCGGCTCACAGGCCTATCTCAAGCTGGCAGGAGAGCTTCTGCGCCGTGAAAAGAAACAACTTGAAGCCGCATAGCAATACTATTGGAGGACACATATCATGAGCGCCATGACGAAAAATGCACCCACAAAAACGCAGGCACGCGGCCTGGGCAAAGGGCTATCCGCTCTGATGTCGGAATCCTATAGCCCCACCGCTGAAACCCCACGTGAGAGAATCGCCCCCCAGCGTGGAGAAAACGGGACGGTGATGACGCTCTCCCTCAGCGATATTCAGCCGGGCAAATTCCAGCCGCGCGATCATTTCGATCAGGGGGCGCTTCTGGAGCTTGCCGAGTCCATCCGCAGAAATGGTGTGGTGCAGCCTATCCTGGTGCGGGAAGTATCGGCAGGGAAATATGAAATTATCGCTGGTGAGCGCCGTTGGCGGGCCGCAAACATGGCCGGTCAACAGAAGATCCCCGTTATCGTTCGCGATTTTAACGACAAGAAGGTGATGGAAATAGCGCTTGTTGAGAACGTACAGCGCGAGGACTTAAATCCATTGGAGGAAGCGGCAGGGTATCAGCGTCTGATGTCCGAGTATAATTATACGCAGGAGGAATTGGCCGTTACCGTGCATAAGAGCCGCAGCCATATCGCTAACCTGCTCAGGCTGCTGGAGTTGCCGGAAGATATCCGGCAGCTGCTGCTTGAGGGCAAAATAACGATGGGCCATGCGCGCGCGCTTTCGGGAGTACCTAATGCATCCATGCTGGCGGAGGAAATCGTCCAGAAGGGCTTAAGCGTACGCCAGACGGAGAAGATGGCCAGGTTCGGCAAGAAGGGCTCGGATGAGCAAGATACACGAAAGCCGAGGAAAACAGCGGATGCGCATGACAATCGATATACGTCGTCATCACAGCCCGCGCCTCAATCGGTGGCGTTTGAGAACACGCATCGTGATCCGGATATCATGGCGCTTGAGGAAACCTTGTCCGAGAATCTGGGGCTCAAGGTAAGCATCAATGATCGCGGCCAGTCCGGTGAGATTATGATTGCTTATAATTCACTCGAGCAGCTGGATGAGATCCTCAGGCGGCTTGGTGGGAGCATATAGATTAGATCCAAAATGACCTCAGAGAGGGTTTTTAGCAGTAAACCTTATCGCAGATTTATGGCGGACTGATCGTAATACGGGGATGCTCGGATTCCTTCATGGCCTCAAACAACAGCTGAATATTTACAAAGGGCGGCTTACCCCCCGTAATGGCGTTATTTTTGCGGACTCGCAGATAACGCCAGGCCAGCATCCCAGTATCTTTATCAATACATTGCCCAAAAGCGGCAGTATTTTCATACGGCGGAGCCTGCAGGGTTCCGCCCGGCTGAAATCCCAGAAGCTTGCCTACGGATATTTCCCCAACGATCTTATTGATTATCATAAGATACGAAGCTTCAGCAAAGGAGGAAAGATCGCGCAGGAGCATATCGATGCAAATCCGCTCAATCTGGTCCATCTGGAGAGGTTCGTTAAACGCTGGGTGATCCATCTGCGTGATCCGCGCGGCTCGCTGCTGAGCTGGGTGCATCACCTCGACAGGCTGCACCGTGAAGCCCACCACCATGCAGTGCAGGCTTCCTCGCCTTTTTTACCGCAGGAATATTTCCGGTGGGAACTGCATCAGAAGATCGACTGGCAAATCGAGCATTATCTGAAGCAGGCCGTTATCTGGATTCGCGATTGGGGCGAGTATCATGCCCGTCATCCGGGCGCCATACTGGTAACGACGCATACCGATTTAAGCGCTGATGCCGAGGAGGTGATAAAAAACATCCTACGCTTCCATGGAATGCATTTGCCAAAGGTGAAGCTTGTGGAAAAGAGCATGTATAATCACTTCAGGAAGGGCGAAACGGCAGAATGGAAGAGGGTCTACACGCCCGCCCAGCAGGCGAGGGCGTTGCAGATATGTGCGCCGCTGTACGGCGTATTTTCCGATGCGGATTATCTGGTCGAATAAGCGGCTGGCCTAAATGTTCTTAAATCGCCGCTATACGGGTTATCTGGCTTAATGCCTGTCCTGCCACCAATGACGGAGAAAGAATCCCCGATTTCAGATCCCGCTCCGTTTTTAAAAGGAGATTGAGTGCTATTGCCAATGTGCGGGCGTTAAAGAGCGAAAGCGCCCGCTTGGTGGGAGGCACGTATTTGAAGAATACCGGTGGGCGCAAGGCGCTTAAAGCCCCTTCTACTGTCTGACCTGAAGCAATGTGCGCTGCGGCGATGTCGAGCCGTTGAAAATGGCGCAGCAGCGAGCGGATAATGGCCACAGGCTGCGTGCCTTCGTACAGCAGGCGATTGAGCAGCGCCTGCGCTTCCTTGACATTGCCACAGGCGACTGCATGGCAGATATCTTCCATGCTTTCCGCTGCGTTGTGCCCTATGAGCCGCATGGCCGTATCCAGCGTCACTTCCTTTTGCTCGCCCATATAGAGCGCGATCTTCTCCATTTCGCTTAAGGTGATGCCGCGATCGTTGCCCAGATGCGCCACCAGATATTGCATTGCATCGGATGTCGCGCGAAGGCCGTGATGCGCAAGCGCCGTGCGGACGACGTCTTCCAGGCTTCTGCCTTCGTCACGGTAGCAGGCAAGTGCGGCAAGATCCTGTGCGCGCTCGAACATTTGCCGCAAGGGTGAGGAAGCCGAAAGCTCCTCGGCTTCGATAATGAGATAGGTAGTGGTGTTAAGGCCATCCAATGCGTTTTCAATGGTAGCGGCCAATTTATCGGCCACATCGCGCATAACGACCAGCCTGCGGCCGCCCATGAGGCTCATGGCGCAAAGCTCGTCGCGCAGGCAAGCCGGATCGGCTTTCACCTGGTCGGCGGAAAGCTCGACGCGGTTCACGGGATCGCTGTCTTTGCCCAGTATCGTTGCGGCGATCGCGCGCGATCGCTCGCGGACCAGTCCGGCATCAGGCCCATAGAGGAGCACGGCCTTGGTCTGGGCATCGGGGGATTTGAGGAATGTGGCGCTATCCCGTGCCGAGAGCTTCATTTTGCAGGCTTTCCGGCGAGGTACCCGGAGATGCGGAAAACATAGTCCTCGGCCATTTCCTGTAGCGTACGCTCAATGACGTCCTGCTCTGCTTCGTAGGTGGCGAAGTTGGCGTTGACCGCGACGTTGTAGCTGCCGGTACGGCGTATGGTGCCGGAGAATGCGGGCAATTTTTCGCCCGCCTTAAACAGCTTGAAATCTGAGTCGAAACGTATGTCGTAGCGCTGGATGGTGCCGTCGCTTTTTACGACCGCAGGAATGAGGCTCTTGCGGAGACTTATTGAGAGATGGTATCGGGCGTTGGTCACGTCCAGTCCCTCGGGATTGAACTTATCTTCGAGGGCTGTCTTAAATATCTGTCCCTCATGTCCTGCCACAATCGTGTCTATGGCAATGTTGCCGCGCATGGGGGTGCCGTCTCCGCCCTTGAGGGTATCCGTCCCGTACATGGGCTGAAACCCGCAGCCTGTGACCAGAAACAGCCCCAAAAGGACCGTCAGTATGCGTGCATGAGCATGAATGTGATTAAAAATCTTAAGCTGCGACGACATTGACGATTTTCCCCGGCACTACGATGATTTTCTTTATCTGTTTGCCTGCGATGAAATCCTGCACGTTCTTCTGCGCCAAAGCAAGCGCTTCGAGTTCTTCCTTGCCCGCCCCCGTTCCCACCTGCACCGTGGCCCGCAATTTACCGTTCACCTGGATCGCTATCGTCACTTCGTCTTGGGCGCAAAGCTCTGCGATAGCCACAGGCCATGGCTGGCTCGCAAGCGTATCCTTGTGGCCGAGCTGCTGCCATATCTCTTCGGCGAAGTGCGGAAGGAAGGGTTCGAGAAGACGCACCAGCACGCCTGCTGCTTCAAGCTGTGCAAATACCACGTCGTCCGCCGCATGGAGCAGCAGCTTTTCCATCAGGTTGGAAAGCTCGCGGATACGCGCGACCGCCTTATTGAAATGGAAATGCCCGAGATCGCGCGTGATTTCCTTAATGGTCTTGTGCGTTGTGCGGCGAAGTCCCAGTGCTTCGTCGCCATAAGCGGCAGGAGCGGCGGGCACAGATTTTTCCTTGAGGGTCAGCAGCAGACGCCACAGGCGGTTGATGTAGCGCCATGCTCCGTCGATGCCTGCGTCCGTCCATTCCAGATCGCGTTCGGGCGGTGAATCCGACATCATGAATAGGCGTGCCGTATCGGCGCCGTAAGTCTCGATGATAGCGCGCGGGTCGACCGTGTTCTTCTTCGACTTGCTCATTTTCTCGGAGCGGCCCACTGTAATCGGCGCGCCGTGCATTTGCGCTACCTCATCCGGATAAAGCCAGTTACCGTCTTTGTCCTTATACGTTTCGTGGCAGACCATGCCCTGTGTCATCAGGCCCTTGAATGGTTCGTCCGGCACGGGATAACCGCAGACTTTCAGCGCGCGGGTGAAGAAGCGGGAATAGAGCAGGTGCAGCACTGCATGCTCCACGCCGCCAATATACTGGTCCACTGGTAGCCATCTGGCTGCTTCCGGCGTAATAGGCTCGACCGCTTTCGGGTCGCAGAAGCGTGCGAAATACCAGGAAGACTCGAAAAACGTGTCGAACGTGTCGGTTTCGCGCTGGGCTTTCTTGCCGCAGGTGGGGCAATTGACATGCTTCCAGCTTGGGTGATGGGCAAGCGGGTTGCCGGGCTTGTCGAACGTGACGTCCTTGGGCAATATCACCGGCAGGTCTTTTTCAGGCACGGGTACCGCACCGCAGGTATCGCAATAGATGATGGGGATGGGGCAGCCCCAGTAACGTTGGCGTGAAACGCCCCAGTCGCGCAGGCGGTAGGTGATGGTTTTTTCGCCTGCATTGCTTTTGGCAAGCTCGGCAATCGCGCGTTCTTTCCCGGCCTCGACCGTAAGTCCGTCGAGGAAAGAAGAATTTATAAGCGCGCCATCGCCGGTATAGGCTTCTTTAGAAGTATCACCCCCGCTGACCACGGGAAGGATAGGCAGCGTATATTTGGTAGCGAAGTCGAAGTCGCGCTGGTCGTGCGCCGGGCAGCCGAACACCGCGCCGGTGCCGTATTCCATCAGCACGAAATTGGCGACATACACTGGATGCTCACGACTGGCGTCAAACGGATGGCGGACCTTGAGACCCGTATCGAAGCCTTTCTTTTCCGCCTTCTCTATGGCTTCCTCGCTGGTGCCTAGCTGGTCGCACTCCTTAATGAAACCCGCGAGTTTCGTATTATTTGCTGCGAGCTGCTGCGCAATCGGATGATGCGGCGAGATGGCGAGGAATGACATGCCGAAGAGGGTATCGGGCCGTGTAGTAAAGACTTCTATAGATATTTCAGTACTGCTTGGAGGAGCATCTTGCGACGACCCCGCAGGGGGGCGAGCGGGGACCGCGAGCGGGGGCAGCGTGCCCCCCGCAATAGCGAAGCGTAGCTTCGCACCAATAGACTTCCCAATCCAGCGCTCCTGCATGATGCGGACTTTCTCGGGCCATTCATCAAGGCCCTTAAGGCCTTCAAGCAGGTCTTCGGCGAAGTCGGAGATTTTAAGGAACCACTGCGAAAGCTTGCGTCGTTCAACCACTGCGCCCGAGCGCCAGCCGCGGCCGTCGATCACCTGTTCGTTGGCAAGCACCGTATTGTCCACCGGATCCCAGTTGACCTGCGCCTCCTTGCGGTAGGCCAGGCCTTTTTTCAGGAAATCGAGGAAGAATTTCTGCTCGTGCCTGTAATAGGCCGGGTCGCAGGTGGCGAGCTCGCGCGTCCAGTCATAGGACAGGCCGATGGATTTGAGCTGTCCGCGCATCGTGTCGATGTTTTTATAGGTCCAGTCCGCCGGATGGACTTTCCGCTCGATGGCGGCATTCTCGGCGGGCAGGCCGAACGCATCCCAGCCCATCGGGTGCAGCACGTCGAAGCCGCAGGCGCGTTTATAGCGCGCGACCACATCGCCCAGCGTGTAGTTGCGCACGTGGCCCATGTGAATGTTGCCGGAAGGATACGGAAACATCTCCAGGACGTAGTAGGTTTTTTTGCCGGAGTCAGGGAGGAGCGCTTGCGACGACCCCGCCGGGGAAGTTGTGCGGAGCGCAACTGGGGGCAGCGCGCGCCCAGCGAAGGACGAAGTCTCAAAAGACTTGTTCTCTTCCCAGAAGCGCTGCCATTTCTGTTCGGTTTCACGGAAGTTATAGCGGGATATTTCGCGAGGGGCGACATCGCTCATGGAATGCGCCTACTTGGAGACTTGCGCCAGACGCATCTCCCGGGCGCGAGTCAGGATCGTATCCTCAAGATCGCGCGCGACATGTGAGCCTACTTCGGTATCCCGCCAGACATTATGCACATCGAGCTTCTGCTTGAAGACTGTAATTTTTACGCCGTCGGCGCGCAGTGTTTTGTCCAGGATGAGTGCGTTGACCTTAAAGCGTTCACCTTTGGCCTTGGGGTCCTCATACCAGTCGGTGATGATGACGCCGCCGAACGGATCGGCGGAGGTCAGCGGCATGAAACCCAGCGTATCGAGTGTCGCGCGCCACAGGAAGCTGTTGACTCCAAGCCCTGCACCGCCCGCGTTTTTATCCTTGGAACCGCCCACGGTGAAATCTGAATCTCCTCCAAGCAGGCTTCCTCGGCTCTCATACAGAGACAGCTGGGGGTTTTTGGGCTGGTCTACCTTGGAACCACTACCAAAGATGCCGCAGCCCGAAAGCAGGGCGACGAGGGTAAGACAGACAAGCACTGTAGGGAAATTTTTTATGCGCATAGAGACTACGTGTATAAGAGCGTGCCGATTTAATGGCAATAGCAAAACGCAAAATGGAAAAGCATAGCATCCAGAAATCAGGATTCATCTGTGCGACGATGAACGGTAACTCCCAGTTTCTGAAGCATGGTCAACAAGATTTTCGGACCCTCTTCCACTGATACTGCACACCCAGTTCTCTAGTTATACCCGTCATTCACACGGGCTTTGTCCGATCACATCAATGAGCGTGATGCCTTTTCAAGGTGATCAGAAATACCACACGCCTATGTCCTTAGCTGATAACGATGCACCACATCTTGTGATTTTTAGGAAGGTATGACATATTTATTGTTTACAGAATACGTTATGGAAACATTGAATTTAGCTCAAACCTTCACCATTTATTCAGTATTGGCTGTTAGGCTTGAATTATACGTCTTCAGAAAAACCCACTGTTTCAAGGGATAATGTAAAATGATACCGACATTTGAAAATCCGCTCTATCAGCTTCATGAAATGCAGAATGCGGGCCTGACGCCCCTGCATATGATGGCGGAAGCCGGTAAGGTGCTTTATCGCAATCCTTTACTGCCTTTCAACTATACGCCTGCGGGAAGACAGGCCGCTGCAGCATCGGAGCTGATTGAGCGTCTCACCCGCACCTACGGCAAACCCCAGTTCGGCATCAAATCCACGGAAGTAAGTGGTAAGCAAGTGGCGGTAAAAGAAGAAGTCGTTGATGTACGGCCTTTCTGCCGTCTGCTGCATTTCGTGCGTGATACGAAAGTACAAAGCCCGAAGCTGCTGATTGTCGCTCCCATGTCGGGTCATCATGCCACGTTGTTGCGTGGCACGGTTGAGGCGATGCTGCCTTTCGCCGACGTTTATATCACCGACTGGCTCGATGCGCGTAACGTACCTGTGTTCGCGGGCAAGTTCGATCTGGAGGATTACATCACCTATGTCATGGACTTCATCCGGCTTTTGGGTCCGGTGCATCTGATGGCGGTCTGTCAGCCCTCTGTGCCGGTGTTTGCCGCCGCGGCGCTTATGAATGCGGCCAAGGATCCTCTCTCTCCGCTTTCCATGACGCTTATCGGCGGCCCCATCGACACGCGCGAAGCGCCCACGGAAGTCAATACGAAAGCCAAGGAACACCCCGGCGTCTGGTTTGAAAACCGCGTCATTAGTCGCGTACCGTTTAATTATCCGGGTTTCGCACGTCGCGTCTATCCAGGGTTCGTGCAGCTGTTCAGCTTCATCTCGATGAATCTTGAGCGCCATATCGACTCGCACCGGCAGTTCTTCGAGAATCTGGTGCAGGGTGACGATGAAGGTGCGGACGCCCACAAGAAATTCTATGACGAATATCTCTCGGTCATCGATCTGCCGGCGGAATTCTACCTGCAGACGCTCGACGTCGTTTTCCAGCGCCACTTGCTGCCCAAGGGCGAGATGACGTATCTCGGCAAGAAGGTCGATCCGAAGGCGATTAATAAAACCGCGATGCTTTGCCTGGAAGGGGAATTCGATGATATATCCGGCGTAGGCCAGACCCGTGCGGCGATGAAGCTCACGACCGGGCTGCCGGCATCTAAAAAGAAATACCATATGGAGCCCAAGGTCGGGCATTACGGTATCTTCAACGGGCGCAAATTCCGCCAGAACGTGGTGCCGATTATCGTCGATTTCATGAAAGAACACGGGAAATAAGCCTTTTAAAGCGTGACTGTCTGAGCGTAGTGCATATCCCCTCTGCTCGAATAGACCTTGCGGAAACAGGGCTTCGTCCTTAAAATATCTTCGCCTTTCAAACACGTTCTCAAGAGTTTCCCATGACCACTCCCTTCGACAGCGCTTCCCCGCTTTTTTCCGCCAACGCCGCCTATATCGAAATGCTCTACGACAAATGGCTCGTAAGCCCCGGCAGCGTCGATGCGAGCTGGCAGGCATTGTTCTCCCAGGCTAAGAACGGAGCGGACGGCAATACCGCCATGCGTCCGAGCTGGTCGCATAACGTGCCGAAGTTCGAGGATGAGACGCTTAAGAGCCAGGCAAGCATAGATCCGAAGAAGGGCGCCGCGAAAGCGGAAAATAAACCCGCTCAGGCTGCCGGAGCTGCGACTCCCAGTGTGGAACAGGCGACACGCGACACGATGAGCGCTCTCATGCTCATCCGCAATTACCGGGTGCGTGGGCACCTGATGGCCAATTACGATCCGCTGGGCCTGGAAAAGCCGCAATACCATCCCGAGCTTGATCCCGCCACGTACGGCTTCACAGAAAAAGACTATGACCGGATTATTTTCTTGGATGGTGTGCTGGGCCTGAAATTTGGCACATTGCGCGAAATACTCGCCATCATCAGCGCGACCTATTGCGGCACGATGGGCGTGGAGTTCATGCACATCCAGTATCCCGAGCAGAAGGCCTGGCTGCAGAAACGCGTCGAGAGCAATCGCTCCAGCCCGAACTTAAACAGCGATGAGAAAAAATCCATCCTGCGCACTCTGTCGGAAGTCCAGTCTTTCGAGGAATTCCTCCAGCTCAAATACGCCAGCACCAAGCGTTTCTCGATCCAGGGAGGCGATGCTGCCATCGCCGGGCTCGAGGCCGTGATAAACACCGCCGCCTCGCTCGGCGTCGAAGAGATCAATATCGGCATGCCGCATCGCGGTCGCATGAACGTGATCACGACCGTCATGGGCAAGCCTTACACCGAGCTCTTGTCGCTGTTTGCCGGCAATCTCGATTTTCCCGAGGGGCTCGATTCGTCCGGCGACGTGAAGTATCATCTGGGCGTCTCGTCCGACCGCACGTTTGCCAACGGGCGCAAGATGCACCTCTCGCTTGCATCCAACCCGTCGCATCTGGAAGTGGTCAATCCCGTAGTGGTGGGCAAGGTGCGCGCCAAGCAGGATCAGAAAACGGCTCCCGACGCGACCAATGAACAACGCGAAGCTGCCAAGGGCAAAGTCATGGCCGTGCTGATGCATGGCGATGCCGCGTTCGCAGGCCAGGGATCGGTGGCCGAGACGCTTTCGCTTGCCGAGCTGCGTGGGTACCGCACGGGCGGCACGGTGCATATCATCGTCAACAACCAGATAGGCTTTACCACGTCGCCCCGGTTCTCCCGCTTCACGCCGTATCCGTCGGACGTCGCCAAGATGATTCAGGCGCCGATTTTCCACGTCAACGGGGATGACCCGGAAGCCGTATATTTCGCCTGCAAGACGGCGGCTGAATTCCGTCAGGAATTCCAGCGGGACGTAGTCGTGGATGTGTTCTGCTATCGCAAATACGGCCATAACGAAGCAGATGAACCGATGTTCACGCAGCCGCTGATGTACAAGGCCATCGCCGTGCATAAGCTGCCCGCGCATATCTATGCCGAACGCCTTATTTCCGAGGGTACGGTTACCCAGGAAGAAGTGGATGCGCAGTTCAAGCAATTCCGCACCATGTTCGATCAGGCGTACGAAAGCGCAAAGGCGTTCAAGCCCAACAAGGCCAACTGGCTGGAAGGTCACTGGTCGGGTTTTGAGAAACCCAAGGGCGAGCATCCGGTATCAGACACCGGTGTGCCGATCGACAAGCTCAAGAAGATCGGCAATGCGCTGGGCACGGCTCCTGAGAATTTTGCCGTGAATCCTAAAATCCTGCGCCTGTTCGAGAACAAGCGCAAGATGATGGAAACGGGCGAGGGGATCGACTGGGCGATGGGTGAGGCGCTGGGATATGGCACGCTCCTTGTCGATGGGTATCCGGTCCGCCTGTCAGGCCAGGACTCCTGCCGCGGCACGTTCTCGCATCGCCATGCGGTGCTCATCGACCAGAACAACGAAGAACGCTACACGCCGCTTAACAACATCGCCGCTCCCAAGCAATTCGAAGTGCTGGACAGCTCGCTCTCCGAACTTGCGGTGCTGGGATTCGAATACGGCTATTCACTGGCCGAACCCATGGCGCTGACCCTCTGGGAAGCGCAGTTCGGCGATTTCGCCAACGGCGCGCAGGTGGTCATCGACCAGTTCATCGCCAGCGGTGAGATCAAATGGCTACGCATGTCGGGTCTCGTGATGCTGCTGCCGCACGGATATGAAGGGATGGGGCCGGAGCATTCCTCGGCGCGGCCTGAGCGTTTCCTGCAACTCTGCGGGGAGGATAACATGCAGGTGGTCAATTGTACGACGCCCGCCAACTTTTTCCATGTCTTGCGCCGCCAGATGCTGCGCAAGTTCCGCAAGCCTCTTATCGTCATGACGCCCAAGTCGCTGCTGCGGCACAAGCTCGCTGTCTCCAGGCTCGTCGATTTCGCGCCGGGAACGCATTTCCAGCGCGTCATCCCTGATACGACGGTAACGGATGAGAAGAAAACCAAGCGCATCGTACTCACATCGGGCAAGATTTATTACGAGCTGTTCGAGGAGCGCGAGAAGCGCGGCGCCACGGATACCGCCATTGTGCGGGTTGAGCAGTATTATCCCTTCCCGGCCAAGGAACTTGCAACGGAGATTGCCCGCTACAAAAATGCGGAAATCGTCTGGTGTCAGGAAGAGCCCGAGAATATGGGCGCATGGCGATTCCTGGCTCCCCGCTTGAGCAAGCTGCTGGATGAGATGGGACGCAAGGATACCACGATTCGTTACGTGGGCCGCGTAGAAGCGGCATCACCTGCGGCAGGCTATCTCAAAATCCATCAGCGCGAACAGCAGCAGGTGGTCGAGGATGCTTTCGGCGGTGTCGGCGCTGCAAGTGCTGCGGCGCTTAAGAAAGCCTCAGGCTAGAGCGTTTTAAGGCACGCACGCGCCTTTCCCTCGGGTGCCGCAAGTTCGTCAAAGAAAGCCTGCTTGGAAATGGAAAGCACAAGGGCCGGAAGGGTCTCAAGCTCTTCCTTCGTAAACTTGTGCGATGCGGGTAGCAGCGGGAAGCTGCTGATCGTCTTGTCCAGCGAAGGGCAGAGAATCAGATTCAATGTCGTATTGCGTGACCATAGTGTGCTGGTGAATACCAGCGTCGAAACATCTTTCAGTTTTCCCTGTTCATCGGCTTCATTGGTAATCGTTATCAGATCGCTGGGCGAATAATTGAAATAGTACGGCTTGAACAGCAGTCTGAGGCGATGATAAGGAACTATGGCCGTGAGATTGGCGGGCACGAATACGCCGTTTGCATCAGTACGCGGCGGCGCATAGAAATCATACAGATTCTCCGTATACGGATAGCTGACAAGGAAAGCATCGCTGCGGCTTGCGATAATGAGATGGGAAGCATCCAGACTGCCCAGATAATGCGTATATTCGCTCCACTCACTTTCCGTCATCATGTACTCGCTGATGTCCCTGTAGCGCGCTGCGGGGCTATAGGATGCATATCCGAGGATCATTATAACGGCGACTATTCCCGCGTTCGGCAGAAAGGCTCTGGCCCTGGCGCAGAGCAGGGACAGCGCGCATCCTACAGGGGGGGCGATAAACGGCAGAAGCCAGAGGCTGCAGCGGTTGATACCGGCCTGATACGTGCCGCTAATGACCAGGAGTGAGCCCATAAAGAGCGCTAAAGCGGCTAATACCGCATACATACGTGCGGCAGGAATTCGCAATGCGCAGATGTAGAGTGCGTACATTGTAAGAATGAAAAGAACGAACACATACGCCACACTGGCGCGGTAGACGAAGAGGTAGTCCAGGACGAATACCGGGTAGAGCCAGTTATGCGGATTACCCGTCAACGCATGTACCTGCCCGCGTGTAAATGCGAGAAGCGGCTCCCATGCGTTCATTGTAGCGAGTGCAATAATGGCAATGCCCGCGTTGGCCAGTATCCAGAGGATCAGCAGGTGGCGCTGGGAAGGGCGCAGCAGACACAGGCATTCCGTGACCGCGATGCAGAAAATACCGAAGGTGCCTGAGAAATGTGAGAGCGTCGCAAGGCTGCCCAGCAGTGCATAAAGAGCAAGCAGCCGAAGCGTGCGCTGCTGCCGCCAAAGAAGGTAGGCATACAGCGTACAGGAGAGAAAAAAGAGGAAGATCGTATAGTTGCGTATTACGTACGACTGGATGATGCAGCCATGGCTGAATGCGATGAGGGCGGCACTGCAGATGCCCGCCCATTTGCCGGTCAGTTTCGTGCCGATCAGATAATAAATGGGAATGAGCATGAGGCCGAATATCAGGGCCAGGCTTCGCTGGAACCAAAGCGCATCCGATAATTCCAGCCAGTAATGGCGTAGGAGATGGCCGAGCGGCGGATGGGTCTCAAAGAGCGAAAAATGCAAGACGTCCGCCGGGGTATGGCCCTGTGCCATCTCCATATGATTGAGGTCGTCGGGACTCATATGATACAAGCTTGCGCCGTCAATCCGCAATGCTATCGCAATACATACCAGCGCTATCAATGTCCAGACGATGAAGGTACGGGAGGGTGAGGTCTCCGTTTCCATGCCTATCTGAGCAGTCCCTTGAGCCCACCATTCTGTTTGAGCGTATCTTTCAGGCCTTTCACCGTGTCTTTGAGCTTGGCAGGATCTTTGAGATTATCCTGCAGCAATCCTTGGAGGTCTGGCTGGTAGTGCGGGTGGTCAAGCGGGCCTTCCACTTTCACAGGTATGGTGATTCCGGGTGCATCTTTTCCGCCCTGGCCCTGCAGGGATGCGACCAGGCTTGGCTTGAGCAGGAAATTCTCCTGCCAGTTAGGCAAATCCGCCGTACCTGCGCCGGTCACACGCAGCAGTGGCGAACTCATCTTCAGATCGTTATTGCTGATGATGCCCTTGGCGACCGTATAGGTTCCCGAAAGCTCGGAGAAAGCGGTGCCGGCATTGGTGTCCTGCGCTCCGGTCAGGTTATGCAACAACCCTGCGAGATCCACGCCTTTGAGTTTGCCGTCCTTAAAGTGGAAACTGCCGGTGCCGGAAAGGGCGCCCACGAACGTACGCTGCGAATTGCCGTATGTGCTGAGTTTTGTTTCGATATCGATGGTGCCCGATACCCTGTCGTAACCGGCGAAGTCGTGCAGCAGGGGTTCCGCCTGCGCATGTTCTGCCAGAAGGGCGACGTTCACGGCACCTGCGGCGCTCGCACCTACCGATAGCTTCACTGTGCCGCCATAAGCGTTGACGGGTCCTATCTTCATGCTCAGATTGCCCTGGGCAAGATGTATATCCGTATTGATGTTATCAAGGGTGGTTTGCGGCATTTTAAGACTGCCGATGCTGATGGTGAGATCGGCGTCCGCCTGGCCCAGCGCATCGAGCTTGATGGGCGCATCGCTCCAGTGCGAAGCGCCTTCCTTGGCAGGTGCAGCAGCCTTGGAAGGAGTGGTATCCTTGGATTCGTCTTTCTGCGACAATGCGGCTACATCCAGTGAAGGAATGGTAACCTTGCCGGTAAGGATGGGTCTGCCGTCGGGCTTGAGCGATGCTTTGCCCACCCAGCTGAAATCAAGCGCTCCGTAACCCGCTTTAAGAGTAACGTCCGTCAGGCTGCCAATTTCAAACGCAAATGGCTTATCAAGCGTGAGATTAATTTTTACATCCTTGCCGCCATAGACGGCGCTGAATTCAAGTTCCGCCTTTTCGCTTAAATTAGGCGCCACCAGTGAGAGATTGATTCCGGTGATATTCTCGGTCTTGCCTGCGATTTCATCCCTGAAATTGATTACACCGTCTTTGATGGTTATCTGGGCCAGATGCAGATCGTTCAGCATGGCCATGGTCTTATTGGTGGCTTGCTTGCTGCCCGCTTGCGGTTTCGACGCTTCTTCCGTTTTCTGCGTTTCTGCCTTGGCGAAATTCCAGTTTGCCCGGCCTTTTTGCTGTATGAGCAATATCACTGGCTGGTCAAGCGTCAGTTCTTTGAGCTTTACCTCGCCATGCAGCAGGGGCAGCAATTCGAGACCGACCTTAAGGGTCTTGATCTCAGCCATATTCCCACCCAATGCCCATGCCGGATTGCCGATTTTCACGGTTTCTGCATCCAGCGCAATTGTTGGAAAAATAGCGAATTTCACATGATCGATACTTACTTCGCGCCCCGTCTTGGCTTCGATCTGCGCCAGCACTTCGTCTTTGATTTTATCCGCGGGCACGAAGAAGGGCACCGCAATCGCCACCACAATGAGCAGGATGACCAGACTCAGGATAATTTTGAGAACACGACGCATAAAGGCACCCATTTATTGGTTACTGGTCTTTGAACGGTAGTATATGTATAAAATGACCAGTAACAAGTAACCTGTGAACCAAATAAAAATTCGATGCTGAATCTCTGTATTGTTGTGGCGCGCTTCTATGAGGATATCGCCGATGAGCTCATGCGTGGGGCGACCGCGTGTCTGGATACGCAAGGCGCTACGTATGATATTATCGCTGTGCCGGGCGCGTTCGAGATTCCCGCGGCCGTGCGTCTGGCGATAGCGAGCGGGCGCTATGGGGGATATATCGCTCTGGGCTGCGTCATTCGCGGCGAAACCACGCATTATGATTATGTCTGCTCGGAGTCGGCGCGCGGCCTTAACCAGCTTGCCCTCGAGCATATGGCGGCGATTGGCTACGGCATCCTGACGGTGGAAACTAAGGAGCAGGCTTTCGTGCGCGCCGCCACTACGCAGGGCAACAAGGGCAGGGACGCTGCGGAAGCTGCACTTCGCATGATTGCACTTAAAAAAGAAATGGAAGTCCGATGACTGCAAAACCCGTTCCTCTTTCGCTCAAGCGCAAATCCAGCGCGCGACTGGCTGCCGTGCAATGTTTCTATCGGCTGCGGCTCACCGGTGAAGAGCTGAACGCGGAAACGCTGCTTAAGGATTATATTACGCAGTGGAAAGACGACCATGAAACGGGTGCTCATGTCATGAGCCGTGACGCCGAGCCGGACAAGGCTTTCCTGCGCAAATTGCTCGACGGGCTCACGGGAAAACGCGAGGATATCGACATGCTCATCAAGGCTTCGCTCGGCGATAAATGGACGATAGAACGCACAAGCCCGCTGCTGCTTTCGCTTTTGGCCTGCGCCATCTATGAGATGCGCTACCTTGCCGCCCTTGCTCCAGCCATTGTCATCGATGAGTATGTGACGCTGACCGGCCGTTTCTTCGGTGCTCAGGAAGTGGGATTCGTCAACGGGCTGCTTGATACGCTGGCCAAAGAAGGGCGTGCTACGTGAGCCAAGCCACGTACCATGATTTCCGCGCATGGATGAATTCGGTTTTATAGCATCGTTGCTTGCTCCCCTTGCGGAGGGCGAAAAAGGCGCACTGGGTTTAAAAGATGATGCTGCCGTGCTGGATATTCCGCCAGGGCAGGAGCTTGTGGTTACCAAAGATGCAATCGTTCAGGGGGTGCATTTCATTGGCGATGAGCCCGCAAGCCTGATTGCGCGCAAGCTGCTGCGGGTGAACCTTTCGGATCTGGCGGCAATGGGGGCGACTCCCAGAGCCTATTTTCTGGCACTCATGTTGCCCGGGTCAGCCAATGAGGCGTGGCTTGCGGATTTTGCAGACGGGTTGCGCATGGACGGTCAGGAATATGGCATCACCCTCATGGGCGGAGACACGGTGCGCACGCCGGGACCGTTGGCATTATCGCTTACGGCGCTTGGGACAGTGCCGCGCGGCCAGGCCTTAACGCGCAGCGGTGCAAAACCGGGTGATGCCGTATATGTAACGGGCACAATCGGGGATGGCGCGCTGGGATTGCAGATTGCAAATGGTACGTTACAGGCGGAGGGTTCTGTCTGCGATCTGCAGCAAGCAACTCGCGATCACCTGCTGCAGCGTTATCGGTTGCCGCGGCCGCGTCTTGCGTTAGCAGGAGCATTGCGGAGTATCGCGACGGCCTGCATAGATATTTCCGACGGCTTGATGCAGGATCTGGAGCATATCTGTACCGCTTCGGGTGCGGGCGCAGAGATTCGCTGGCCGGATATACCGCTTTCAGAGGCTGCATGGCTGGCGCTTGGGGATAGGCAGAATCCCTACGAAATAATCCTAGCAGGAGGCGACGATTACGAACTGCTTTTCACGGTGCCGCTGCTCAATGAGCAAAAATTACAGGAGGCAGCGAAAGCCAGTGGAGTGTCCGTTACCCGTATCGGGCAGGTGACGGAAGGAAAGGAGGTGGTCGTGCTCGATGCGCAGGAAAAAGAAATTATTTTGGCGCGCAGAGGTTATCGCCACTTTTGATGGATTTGGCTACCCGCTTTGGAATCTTGTACCAGAGCCATTTCTTGTTGTATGGCGTTTTTAAGTGCATCCGCTATTTCAATGGTTTGAACCGTCTTTTTCTCCAATGCAACCCATTGCTTCTGTGCATATATGCGTTCCGCGAGAGGAATTTCCGCGCCTTTTTGCAATTGGCGGTCCAGGTAATTCACAGTTTTATTAGCGTATGCGAATTGTTGTAAAATTGCGTTTCTCTCCACGTGCAGCGTTTCGACGCTTCCTATAATGGAATGTGCCATATTCATGGTGGAAAGCACGTCCTGGAAATAAGGTTGACTTCCCTTGTTGCGCTGCGCCTGAACGGACTCGATATCTTTCAGCGCTTCCTTGCAAAGCACCTGCATGCTGGGGCTAGTATCTTGCCTGTTTTCGACAAAATATTTCATATAGCGCTTGTCGCATTCGCTCAAATCGCTGTTTTTCTCTAGGAAAGCTCTCAAAAAATTCTTATCACATTGCAGCACATCCCCGAAGATATAGGCTTTGTCACTCTGGAACGCGGTATCACGGAAAATCTGGAATCCTTTACTTTCCCGTTTCAACGCCTCCGTTTCCTTTTCTGTCATCCGCGATTGTGCGGCAATATTCATGGCTATTTCGTGTATGGCTTCGAAGGATTTGCCTTGTGCGGCACGATAGTTGTCGTCGGTTATCTGTTGTACCGCATGTCTGGTGTAATGATCGATATCCCCATAAAAAAGCAGGTTATATGCCCGCAGATACGGGTCGGGTATATTCTTACCCATGGCCAATTGCGTAAAAATGTCGCTAATGCATTCGTCCGAATTCACCTCCAATATATCCTGCAAGCCGGATTTTCTTAAAAGCTTCTCTTGATCGGTAAGCTTCATTTTATCCAATGATTTCAATTCTCTAAGAATATGAATCCGGGTCAAAGAATGCCCTAATTCGTTGTAGAGCGAATACAATATATTCTTGTCCGGTGGCAGCATATGAATGTTGGAATCGGTTTCCGGCTTTATCAAACCCATATTTGCGATCCGTGTGTAAAAATCCCTGTATCCTGGATTCCCAGGAGTGATACTGCTTCTGGCAGGGGAATGCCCGTTCGCCTTCCGGACGGCGGAGCGCATTAAAAAATCGACGCTCTTTGTATTTATCTCCGTATGTCCCTTTTCGGGCTCATAGATATACCCGGAATGTAGGCCGCCTCCCCGCTCTTTCTTGAAACCGTCATATCGCTGTGCGACATTCGCTACGATAGCGCGTTCCATAGGGTTCAGCGCAAGCAGTGACGCGATGGTCCATTCCTTGCCGCTCGGATCGACATAGATACCGGATTCATGAAACGTCGCCAGAATCTGATCGGGTTTGAACTTGTCCGGCGACATGGCATCTTCCAATGCCATACTGAGTTGCCTGGGCTTCATGCGGTGTAGGCGCAGAGTCACTTCCGCTGCTAACGGTCCGTATATGCCGGCCGATAATCTCGGCGATTCCCGAGGAGAAAGGGCAGTTTCTCCCCTGTAGCATGCAGTTCCTGCATAAGGATGGGGAATATGAATATCGACGGAAAGGTGCTCTTCCTTGATTTTGTGCAGAAAATCCCGCCGTATATCATCGTAGGTCTGTTCCTGCTGCGAAATTTTCTCTCCCACCGCTTCGGCAGTATGCCGCATTATCCGTTCGAAAGCTTCCCGGTTACGGGCGAATCTTGGCGTGAGGTGGATGGCATCGCCCCAATCCAAGGCCTCATACACTTTATATCTTAGCAAATGCAGGCGGGCGTAATCGTAAAGGGGGTGCGAGATATTCTCTGCAATTTTCTCGAATGTTTTTCTTAATATAGGAATCAACTGATTTGCTGGAGCATTGGGATCTTCCTGCCCCGCTACTGACACGACGCTGCCGATGAACTTCAAATTTTCCATGTCGGATAAGAAACTGCCCTCGGTTCTGCTACGCGTTTTATCCGCCAGCAAGAAGATTTCCTGTTCGTGTGCCATTAGCTCACGAATGCATTTCTCGGGATCGGAATCGTACTGTTCACAAATGGTGGTCAAAGACATTATCATGGGCTCATTAGAATTAACCGCTCCACAATAACTGATAAGTATGACATTTTCGTTACTCCCGGAAAGATTCCTGTTAAATTAACGCTTGCAATCGTGCGGCGTTTCCTTAATTAAGGGGGCCATTCATTTAACGCATAGTTAATACAAAAGTTCCCACGCATTATGCTTGCAATGCAATATTCGATCGAGTTGCCGGTGGGGTATGATACCGGGCTTATCCGTAACCGTGTGGAGCAGAGATCCAAGCTCTTTGACGGCCTGCCTGGCCTGATTCACAAATCCTACCTGTTTTCGGATACCGACAAAATCTATGCCCCGTTTTACATCTGGTCGGATGTGGCCGAGGCGCGCCGGTTTCTTTTTGACGATTTGTTTCGCGGCGTCATCGAATCCTTCCGCCGTCCGCGCGTGCGTACCTGGATGGTACTCGAATCGATATACGGCAATAAGGACTTCGAGCCGGGTTTTGCGATCCGCGAGACGGATCGTATCGCGCCGGAAGATAATCTTGAGCAGCGTTTCCGTCAGGAGAAGAGCGATCAGGAGGAGCTTGCCGCGAATCCGAACCTCCATTTCCATGCGATAGCGCTCGATGCCGAGCGTTGGGAACTGGTGCGTTATAGCCTGTGGCGTAACGAAGCTACAGCGGTCATGCCTGCTGCGGATTGTATCCAGACGTATGAGGTGCTCCATTACCAGGGCAAGCAAGACTAGCTTTACCTACCGGGATAGCCCGGAACCGTCGAGCCATGCGTATGGCTGTTGCTGGCGGCGTTGTCCGTATTATTGAAGCGGCCGAGATTGCTGAATATCTGCTCGAAGAAGCCGAGCTTCTGGCCTTCAGTCGGGGTCGTATCGGTCGCGACCTCCACATTCTTGCCGTCGGCGAGCGTGTATTCCTTGACGGATGTGACTGTCCCGCCTGTGTCAAATGCGATTTCGATGACATGCTGATCGATTACCTTAGTGGGCAGAATCGAACGGTTCTCATGCATGCTGGAGACATAGTACCATGTGGGAGGTCCGAAGGTGGATTCGCTCGAAGGAGAACCCAGGAGCTTTGCCACGTCGTCCTTGGATGTGCTACCTATCTTGACGCTGGAGAGCGATTCGTCTTCCTTGAGGTGGCCGCTGGGTACTTTGGTCGCGCAGGCGATAAGCACCACCAGCATTGACGCAACGCACAGGTATTGTAGGGTTTTCTTTATGGTCATCGCAACATTACGCTCATTATTTTCCGGCAGCCCCAAACGTGAGGCGCAGGACGTGTATATAGCATTGGTACAGCAATCGCGGAAACCCTTTTTCTACACCGAGTGCGAGGTGCCCGATACGCTGGACGGGCGCTTCGAGATTATCCTGCTGCACGCCTTTCTGAGACTGCATTTGCTCAAAAGCCAGGGAGGGCAGGAGGATTTGAGCCGCAGGGTGCTGGAATGCCTGTTCGACGATATGGACCGCAATCTGCGTGAGATGGGTGTGGGGGATATGGGCGTGGGCAAGCGGGTCAAGGTCATGTCCCGGGCGGCATTCGGCAGGCTTGAAGTCTATACCCAGACATTCGCCGACGATGCAGCCATGAAAGAAGCGCTCAAGCGCAATGTATACCGTGGTGCGGATGTGCGGCCGGAATCGGTGACCAAGCTCCTGGACTATGTGCACGAATATCAGGCTTGTGGAGCCTGATGGAATATTCACGACGATAAATCTTATCCGCGCGTTACGCTGCTGCACCCTCTTCTTCACCGTAGGCGCTTGCGTCATTCAGCTGCTTGATGGCCGCTGCGTCCAATGCCAGTGATGTGCTTGCGATCACTTCATCCAGTTGCTTGAGGCTTGTAGCGCTTACAATTGGCGCAGTGATGCTGGGCCTGGCCATCAACCATGCCAGGGCGATGCTGGCAGACGAAGTGTGATATTGCACGGCCAGCGCATCGAGGGTTTTTAAAATACGCAGGCCGCGATCATTGAGGTATTTTTTAACCGCTTGTCCGCGCGCTGCGCTTTTGCTGAAGTCTTTCTCGGTGCGGTACTTGCCTGACAGAAAGCCGCTTGCCAGCGAGAAATAGCTGATGACGCCGAGGTTCTCCTTGACGCAAAGCGGCTCAAGCTCTGCCTCGAAATCGGCACGGTCGTAGAGGTTATATTGCGGCTGCAGGCTTTGATAGCTGGGAAGGCCATGCGCTTTGCTTGCCTTAAGCGCCTCGGTAAGCCGCTGTGCCGTATAGTTTGAAGCGCCGATAGCCCTGACTTTGCCTTGCTTGATAAGCTGCGCATAGGCTTCGAGTGTTTCCTCAAGCGGCGTGCCCGCATCATCGGTATGCGACTGGTAGAGATCGATACGGTCGGTCTGCAGACGTTGAAGCGAGTCTTCCGCTGCGCGCAGAATGTAGGACTTTGCGAGGCCTTTCTTGTCGTCGCCCATGTCGAACCCGACCTTGGTGGCGATGACGACCTTGTCGCGCTTGCCGCTTTCCTTCAGCCATTTGCCGATGATGGTCTCCGACTCGCCGCCTTTGTGGCCCGGTACCCAGCGGGAATATAAATCCGCCGTGTCGATGAAGTTGAACCCTGCATCGGTAAAGCCATCCAGCAGCGTAAACGACGTGGCCTCATCCACCGACCAGCCGAAGACATTGCCGCCGAAGGCAAGCGGGGATACTTCTATTCCTGAACCGCCCAGTTTTTTATTCTGCATAGGCCTCTCCTTGTTCCCAAGTGATTCCAGACAAAATAATGTAGCGTTTTTCCACCTCAAAAGGCCATCATGATTATGTGGTGGTCTTGTTGAACCGCAGCATGGTTTCGGTCACTGCCTGCGTGCCTTATTTTAAGTGTTGTTAATGTTGTTTATACAGTCAGTGTATGATATAGTTACATTGTATTTTTTGTATAGTATGTAGTATATTTATAGTTAGTATGTAATGAAATACCTAAGGATGTTATTTTATGAAAAAATTAAGTCAATCCAAATCATTAGATGTTTCTTCGGGCAATGAAACCCACACTCTCAAGGAGTGCCCGATCTTTCTCACGCTTGGGCTGATTGCCAATAAATGGTCCGTGCGCATTCTCTACGGTCTTCTGCAGGCGCCGCAGAAAACCGTGCGCTTCAGCCAACTGCAAAAAGCGTTGGGCGGCATCACGCAGCGTGAGCTCACCAAGCATCTGCGCGAGTTTGAAAAGGCAGGAATCGTCAAGCGCACCGTCTTTCCGCAAATCCCGCCGCGTGTGGAATATACGGTCACCGATCTCGGTGATTCTCTTTTGAAACCCATAGAAGAACTTTCCCGATGGGCGGATGAGAATGGTGCGCGGGTGCAAAAGAACCGTAGTGCATTTGAAGCACGCGCAGTCGTGTAAATTATAAAAGTATTCTAGTGTATACTAAGTATAAATAAAATGCCTGCATTGCACGCCGGGCCGTTTCGTTATATGCCTCTAGCCTCATTAAAAAACATTGGAGGCTACCATGAAGATGATTCGTTCCACGCTGCTCGCCGTTTCTGCTCTTGCCCTCAGCTTGGCAGCATCCGCACAGGCGGCTGAGACCTATAAGCTCGACCCCTACCATACGCAGGTGGTCTGGAGCATCAACCATTTCGGCTTCTCCAATCCGTCGGGTAAATTTGCCTCCATTGACGGCACGCTCATTCTGGATGAAGCAAAGCCTGAGAACAGCAAGGTGGAGGCGACTATCACCATCGCCAATCTGTTCACCGGCATTGAGAAGCTCAACGAGCATCTCTTGGGCGATACATTCTTCGACGCCAAAAAATTCCCGACCGCGACGTTTGCAAGCGATAAGGTGGAAGTGACAGGCAAGGATACCGCCAAGGTCACCGGCAATCTCACCTTGCACGGCGTCACCAAGCCGGTGGTGCTGGACGTGACGCTGAACAAGATCGGCGAGAACATGATGCATAAAAAGACTGCGGGATTCTCCGCCTCGACTACGCTTAAGCGTTCCGATTTCGGTATCAGTTCCTATCTGCCGGGTCTGGGTGATGACGTGAAGATCGGCATCGAGTCCGAAGCCAACCTCGCGCAGTAAGATTGCGCTTAAAGCTGCACGCTGCTTCTCAAAGTGATGAGAGCAGCGTGTGTGCGGCATTTGCGGCCTGTGCGCGGATTTCTGGCATGGCAATGGTTTCCAGTCGCTCGCCTGCAAGCAAGGGGCCTAATGCAAATACGCGCCCGGCGGCATTGCCTTTGACGCTATAGTCGTCACTCACTGCAATACCCATGGCAAGCGGTCCCTGTTCAATAATCCCCTGTTTGTACAGATTGAGAAGCAATGCATTGGCAGAGCGCGCGATATTCGTATCGGGCCCTGAGCAGTTGAGCACATGCCCCGCTTCGATGGACCTGACTTCGCCGCTTTCCCTCAAGCGCACCTGCACGATAAGCCGTGCTTCACTCTCCTCGATATGGCGGATGCTGCCTGCAATAATCTCAAGCGTGCCGGTGTTAACTTCCCCGGCAATCATTGCAGCCGATTCCTGCGGCATGCGGTGGCGGTGGGTGCTCCAGTAGGAAAGTACCCGCAAGAGCTTCCTGCGCTCTTCTTCCGACAGTTGTCGCCATAATGCAGGCGTGTCGGCGCGCAAAGTATCTATGACGCTGCGCCAGTCTGTGCCTTCCTTCTGGGCTCGGGTTACTTCTTCACGGATGGCCCGGATCAGTTCCAATGCCGTGCGGGGCGCATGTTCCGGCGGCAGAAACCGAGGATAGGAGGCAATGGGAAGCATATGAGGTTGCGGCAGCAGCCCGTGACGTGAGACGGCGATAATCCTCCCCTTATAGCCTTTTGCACGCAGGCTTACCACTGCATCAATTGTCGTAAGTCCGGTGCCGATAATGAAGACAGGAGTATCATCATCCCTAAAGTCAGTCCTGCTTAAGACACTGTTTTGTGGTGGCGACCAGATATGGCCTATGTAACGGTCGGAATGCGAGAGCGTTTTCGTAAATCCGAATGGATGGGCGGGAAGATTTCCTATCGCCAGTGCCAGGCGATCCGCCTCACGTTTGGCTCCGTCCACAAGTGTCAGGATAATGCTCTGGGAAGTCGCTTCGGCATCCGTTACTTCCGCTTTCACCCGCTCTATACGAGCCTGTTTATTCGTCTGCGCCGCCTGAAGAAGCGATTCCAGATAAGTGCCGTAGATCATGCGCGGCATGAAGCTCGTAGGCGTTACCTTGAGTGCGGCAAATGCGGCATGCAGGCTGCGCCATTGTGCCTCGTGTGCCAGCAGCCAGCGGTAAAAATCATCCGACCTGTCTTCAAACGCCCCCATACGGTTGGCTGTGACGTTTAGCAGATGGGACGGGTCATGCGTGCCATATGCCACGCCGCGCGCAAATGCGCCCGAAGCATCAAAAAGCGCGATATGGAGAGGGTGTGTGGACTGGGCGGCAAGCTGCACGGCCAGCAATGTGCCCGACGCTCCTGCGCCGATAATGGCAATAGTGGGAATGGTATTCACCGCAAATGTACCCTCTAACTCAAGATATTATATATGTTTTTATTACATGCGGCGTCAATAGCGGTTGCCCAATTGCTTTTTGATAGTCCACGCGTAGAATGTATCTTATGCGCCTTTTCCGACTGGTTTTTATAAGCATCCTTGCCTTGAGCGCCTGTACGCCACCGCCGCCGGTAAATCAGTCGCGCGATGTGCTATGGGAGAAATATGCGCATCATTCGGTGGATGAGATTCTTCTGTCCTGGGGTGCGCCTGCTGCAGAGACAAAGCTTACCAATGGCTCGCGCCTTGTCACCTATCGCCATGCCACGACGTATGATGCTGCTTCACCTTATGAACGCAGCAATGGTTGTGAAGTGTCTTTCCTGGCCCCGCCGCCGCACTTCAAGGTCGAAAACATATCTATGACCGGGGACGGTTTTGAGTGCGCCCAGTTAGCGAAGAGCGGTCCCGGATATGCGCGCAATGTATATGTCGCGCCTCCGCCGCCCATGTTTTATCCTGGAGCGTCGTTCTTTTACCGCTAGAAACCTCAAGGTAATGCGTGCCTGCTATTGCGGCATGTTGTCGTAGTCTTTTTTCATGCGCTCGCGGATCTTTGCCTGCTCTTCCGGCGTTGCGTTATTGAAGGCATCCTGCATGTCTTGGCGCATTTTCTCCTGCTCTTCCGGCGTGGCGTTTTCGTACTGATCTTTGAGACGATCGTTTATCTTTGCCTGTTGCTCAGGCGTGGCGCTGTCATATTCCTTCTGCATGCGCTCGCGGATCTTCGCCTTTTCATCCGGCGTGGCGTTATTGTATTCCTGCTTCAGGCGGTCATCTATTTTTGCGCGTTCCTGCGGCGTGGCGGCTTCATATTCCTTCTGCATGCGCTCGCGCATCTTCGCCTGTTCTTCCGGCGTCGCGTTGTTGTAATCGTCCATCATCTGCTGGCGCATCTTCGCCTGCTGCTCAGGCGTGGCCTTGTTATAAGCATCCTGTATGGATTCTCGTATCTTGGCCTGCTCTTCCGGCGGAGAGTTGTTATAGTGGTCTATCATGATCTGGCGGATTTTCGCCTGCTCTTCCGGCGATAGCGTCAATTGGGCCTGAGAAAATGCGGGAAATGCAAAAAGGGCAACGACTGCTATAGGCAGGATTCTGAACGACATACGCATACAAGTCTCACTTCAAAAGATGTTTTTACCATTCTTTGCCAACACCAGGAAAATGTCCAGTGGTTTTAAGGCGTTGAATCTTGATAAAAGACTGTTTTAATGCAGGAAAATCAGTGCCAGCACGGCCAGTGTGCCGGCATATTTGACGGCATAATAGACCTTACGGTTCCATTTCTTAAGCCGTTTGAATACGATACGTACCTGATAGACGGGCGCAAAAATACGGTTGGCGATCCCGATACGCTCGCCCTCCATGTTCTGGGTGGCGGTCGCCTTGAGTATATGATGGATGACAAAACGATTGAGCGCGGTGGCAATACTGCCGCGCAGGGGGCGCTCGACGTCGCAGAAAAGAATCAGCCGGTTGACGTCGCTATCGTTTCTGGCTTCGTGCACATAAGTCTCGTCGAACATCATGACCTGGCCATCGTACCAGCTGCGCCGGATACCATCGACCTCGATCCAGCAGGCCTCGCTGTTGGCGGTGCGTAATCCCAAATGATAACGCAGGCTGCCTGCCCACGGGTCGCGATGACGGCCCAGTACACCGCCGGGCGGCAGCAGCGCGAACATGGCGCCATGCACGGAAGGGGTATTCTTAAGCAGTTCCACCGTGCGCGGACAGAGATCGCGCGCGGAGGGTAAGGGATCGTCATACCATTTGAGGTAAAAGCGTTTCCAGCCGTTGCGGAAAAACGAATGAAATCCCAGATCGTTATGGCCGGTAGAGCTGCGCACGTAACCTTCATCCAGTAACCGCAGGCCTTCTTCCCGGATAACCTCCCAGTTAGCCGTGAGCTGTTGCAACTGTGGAAAATCTTCCGGCTTCAGATAAGGCTTGGTAGGCGTCTGCGAGAACAGATAGATGAGCGTATTGAAAGGGGCCAGAAACGTGGAGTGATCCGTAAGCTGGCGCGAAAAGCCATACCGCACCCGCCCGCGCAGATGTATGTATGCCACCGCCGCCAGAAACAGAATGAGCAAGAGGTATTTTATTTGCAGAAAATGTGTGACCATGCGTCTGCTATAGGGCTGCAGAAGCCCAAGTGCAATTTATTTCAGTTCGCACGCCCATGCCTTAAACACTACGGATGCTTTTCTTTCTCGATTTCCATCATGCGCGTTTGCGTTACGACATAGCGGACGATTTCATATTCGAAGGGCGAGCCCGACGAATAATACCGGAAGCTATTGCTGTAGCGTAAATTAACTGGCTGCAGTCCATACGCCACGACATCGTAGGCAGCCGTATCCGCGACACGGCTCGGGACGAGGAAATAGAGGGTAGCATAATCCACCACCTGTCCTACCGTATCGCGCATGTTGGAGGGTCCAAGAAGCGGCAATACCACATAGGCGCCATTACCTGCACCCCAATGCCCCAGCGTTTTACCGAAGTCTTCGGGCTGGCGTTTCAACCCCCATCCGGTGGCGACATCAAAGGTGCCCAGCAGTCCGACCGTCGTATTAATGACAAAGCGGCCCAGCGTGGTTGAGGCTTTCCGGGGGCTCACCTGCAGCACGGCATTGGTGAAATTGGTCACTTCCCCCACATTGAGGAAGAAGTTCGACACACCTCTGCGTACTGCTTCCGGCGCAACAAACGTATAGGCATCCACTACGGGAATTAAAACGTACTCGTCCAGCTTTGCGTTGAACTTGTAGATTTGCTTGTTGAGGCCTTCCGCCGGATCATACACGGCGAATTGCTTATCCGCATATTCCTTGCTGGCTGCGTCCGTAAAATGCCGGCGCGGAGGTTCTGTCTTCTCCTGCGGTGACGAGTCGCATGCGGATATCCCTAAAAGAAGGGCGGCCAGTGTGATGATTCGGAGCGCGGGGGGCTGTTTTCTCATCACCCTAATTCCTCAGAAACTGGATGATGTGATAGGCGACCGCGCGGTCACCAAGGTTCCCCAGATGACCACCATTGGGGAAAACAGCCGCATTCTTTCCAAACAACGCAACCAGCTTGCTCAGCTCCCCGGGAGCAAGGATAATGTCGTCCTTATTGGTGATGAGCCCTATTTTTGGGTGCCGGACAATATATCCTGACAGCGATTCCAGGCTGCTTTCATCAATCAGCGCCTGCTTGCTTAAGCGAGGATTATCCGCACAGTATCTTTCCGTATATATATCGTCGAAATAATTCCTGAAACTGGTACGCAGCGCCACACTCAAATAGCTGTTTAGCGAAGTGGAGGTGGTGAATTCCAGATTCCTCGGAAAAATATATCCTGAGCGGCTCATGACATCCGACGCAAATATCATGTCAGCGGCTGCAAGCCGAAAGCTCAGACCTATGGTGGTTGCAAGCCGGTTATCGCTCGGCTTGTATTTATTATAGGCATCAATCAACAGCCGTTCATTCTGGAAATCCAACGCATCGCTGCTCTGACTCATGCTGGAGAGGCGGGATACGGCGGTCTTTACAAAACGATCCGCCTCGTTGATGCCCCCGGGCAGTGCGCTATACAGTAAATTATCGATCACCTGCATCGAGCTGTAGAGACTAAGCGGCGGATTAATGAGCAGCACCTTATTAAAATTCAACGCCTTGCGTTCATCGTCCAGCTTTGCGGTAAAGACCGCATCCAGCGCGCCCAAGCTGTAGCCTATCAGCATATGACCCGTCACCTTCGCTTCGGACGAAACCTTTTGGTCGATACGATTCATGAGCCTGTATAAATCTTCCGCATCTTGAGCAGGCCTGCCGGGAATATAATTCCCGCTGGCATTGATGATGAAATTGGGATGCGTAGGGGACGGTAGCAGGACGACGCTGAAGCCGCCGGAATACAGTATATTGGCTATGGTGCGCATCGTTTCTGCGCGGCTATCGGCACCTGTGCCGGCAATAACATAGACGAGAGCCGCCGGCTTTTGCTGTAGAAGCTGGCTGTATCGGAGTCCCTCTTCATACCAGAATCCTTCAGGGATCGGGCGATCCTTAAACAAGGTGATTTTTTTATCTTGGGGCTTGGGTATATGGGCGTTGGAATAATCCACCTTCATTTCCGGCGGCATGCCGATGATGGTTGCGGCATAGGGATTATCGATAGGGTAATCATATGCAGGCGGACCGCTCAGGGCTTGTTTGGAAGGCGGAAGAGCCGGTTGTGGCGAGCACGATGAAATCAGCATCACTGCAAGGAGCAGCATTCCCTGAAGAAGAGCATGCGCATCACCCATATTTTTCTTCATCATCGGAATAAATGTGCTTGCAGAGAGGTTGGTTGAGCGCGTCTGGCCGTACTAAGACGCTACCCCGAATAAAATAGCAATGTGGCCCGGTATCAGGGGATCATACTAAAAAAGAGGAACCCATTTAAGCTGCTGTAAGATAGTGCCCTTGTCTGCGCTTCAACCCTAGTCTTAGGTCATGCGTTTGAGCAGATTTACGTGATGGCTGATATAATGCAGCGCAACGGCTCCTACATGTAGCAGCAGCATGCCGATAAGCGCATAGGCGGCGAACTCGTGTATATCGCTTGCCAGGGCTCCTCGTGCTTTGTCTATGCTGACAAGGCGCGGTACGGTGATGCCGAACCATCTCACCGGCAGGCCATAAGAGGCGCTCATCACATAGCCGGAGACGGGCATCAGGAACATAAAGCCGTAGAGTGCCCAGTGGCCGAGCGTGGCAAGATGGCGTTCCATAGCGGGGATGGTGCCTGGTAGAGAAGGTCCGCCAAGCTTGAGCTTGAGTGCAAGGCGCAGACTGGCAAGCATAAGTACGGTAATGCCGAAAGACTTATGAAGGCTGTAGAGTGTTGCGCGCAAGGGGTCGCTTTTGGACATATCCGACATGATAAGACCAACCGCAAGCAATCCGATAATCGTGATTGCCATCAGCCAGTGCAGGACGCGGATGCTAAGAGGATATTTGTCGGCCATTGGCAAAAGCATAAAAAAACTCCCTGTACCCAGTCAGGATACAGGGAGTTGTGATGCTGCGAAAGTGTTTACTGGAACCGGAACGAAAGTGCGCAGTTTGCGCCGGCACCGTTGTTCTGGCTGAGCGCAAACACGTTAAGTGTTGAATCGTAGCAGGTGGTTGCCGCTACGCTTCCGGTTGCAGCTGCATTCACGATTGCGGCGGCAGCGTTTTCTGCCAGACCACCTGAAGCCCATGTGGCCGAGACGTTACCCGTTGCCGGGAACCCGTCATCCGTTTTCTTGTCGATCTGGTATGCCTGGCTCACCGTCATGCTTGCGGTCAGCGTGCCTACTACGCCCGCCGCTGTGGTTACAGGAGCGATACCGTAATAGTTGGTACCGTTGGTGCTGTAGACATAAATGCTGTTACCACGGCCGAGTTTTGCAGCAGGATAATAACTGGATGCGTTGGCGCTTGTTATGGTGGGCGCTGCGGTGGTCGGTAACGCATATAAAGTGAAGCTGCCGTCAATCAAGTTGATGTTCATGGGCGTGGCTGCATTACCCACGCTTAGGTCGCTCCAGAAAGAAAGCGTTTCGCCAGCTTGGAAATAACCCAGTGCCGAAGTTCCGTTATATCCTTCGATTACACCATTACCATCGCCCTGGCCACCGTTGGCTCCGCGTGCGGCAAAGCCGAATGCGCTTGCGGTGGAGGCATTCATGTCGCCGGGGAGCGCATTATATTTGCCGCGAAACGTGTTGACTGCCGTATTGTATTTTTCAATTTGTGCGATGGTAGCGCGAACTTCCGCCGCGCGAATCAAATCCTGCCCTACCAGAACACCGCCCACGATAAGC
>Ga0207130_1013_pt1 | contig 70642 bp, 56 predicted proteins | sample Alteio_BWMinHeat_16_FD_153545 | JGI IMG/M metagenome (GOLD analysis project Ga0207130, IMG submission 153545) | Enriched cells from forest soil in Barre Woods Harvard Forest LTER site, Petersham, Massachusetts, United States -... | ecosystem: Environmental > Terrestrial > Soil > Temperate forest >... | reverse complement strand
TTCAAGCAAACCGCGTCGCAGACGCTTCCGCAGGCAGCCGGCGACCAGACGATCACGTTTACTCCTCTGCAGGCGCGTTATGTGAAGTTACGCGTTGTTTCCGGCTACGCGCCGAACTCGCTGCAGATCGGCAAAATACAGGTGCTCGAAACCGACCAGCCCGGTTACATGCTGCTCGGGACCCGCAACCCTGAGATGGTTTCGTGGAGCCAATCGCCGCGCTTCGCAGCGCAAAAGGGCGCTGATTGGCTGCAGACTGCGGCGGTCGACTGGCAGAGGTCGCACTCCTGCTTTGGATGCCACGTGCAATCGCAGGTCATTATGGGGCTGGCGGTCGCGGAGAAGGGAAAGTACGTGGTCAACCGCGCATGCCTGGATGAGTTGGCGAAGTTCACCCAAACCGCCCAGCACGACGATGGCAGTTATCACAACGGGCAGTTTATTACCGCCACTTCGTTCGCGAGCATGGCGCTGGGCTACTACGCAGATATTGCGGTACAAAAAGATGCGAAGCTGACCAAAGCCGCCGAGTGGCTGCTCAAGCAGCAGCAAAAATCAGGAGAGGTGCCAAGCGACCATACCGAGCCGCCCATCGACCAGGGTTCGCTGATGATAACGGCCAACAGCGTTTATGCCTTCATGGCAGCTTACCGGCAATCCCATGACCTGCGCTTCAAGCGGGCCGCCGATAAAGGTTTGGTATTTATCTCCTCTACGAAACCCGAAACCACGCAAGACAAGGTATTCGTAATCCTTGGATTATCGAAGTACGGCACAGCGCTGCAGCGAAAACTTGTGCCTGGAGTGGTGGAACAACTCAAGAAAGAACAACACCCCGACGGCGGATGGGGTGAGCGCAGCGACATGCAGGCCAACGCATACGCGACCGGCCAGGTGCTCTACGCATTCAAGCAGGCGGGCGAGAGCGTTGAAACGCCCGAATTTGAACATGCCGTGCAGTTTCTGCTTACCAAGCAAAAAGATACGGGCGCGTGGCCTTCAATGAACTCGCAAAGCGGCCGGCCTTCGGAGTTCGCACCCACCATGTGGACGGTCATAGGGTTGGCCGGTTCGTTCCGGCAGGCGAAGACTACGGAGATCACGCAGGAAGCCGACCGAATCCGTATCAGTGTGCAGGGAGCGATCCTGTTCGACTTTGACAAATACGATTTGAAGCCGCAAGCCGAGGCCGTGTTGGAGCAGATTAAATCAAGCATCATTGACCAGCATCCGAATGCCAACCTGGTGGTGGAAGGCCACACCGATGACCGCGGATCGGTTGAGTACAACCTGAAACTCTCTCAACGACGGGCCGAGTCCGTGGCGGACTGGCTGGCAAAACACGGCGTGGATGCTTCCAGGCTGCAATCGAAAGGCGATGGCAAGGCTAACCCCAAGTATCCGAACGACACAGAAGAGAACCGATCAAGGAACCGCAGAGTAGAAATCTCGGTGCTGACCAACACGAGTCGTTGATTCTGCATGTCACTCGATTGGACCCAGGGAAATTTACACGAAGGCCTGCGCTGCTTTCATTCCGGAGCCTTCTTCGAAGCTCACGAACACTGGGAATTAGTGTGGCTCAAGGCACAAGAGCCGGAAAAGACTTTCTTGCAGGGATTGATTCAGGTGACCGCTTCTTTCCATCATTTTCAACGCGGCAACTGTGCGGGGACTGTTTCGCTACTGCGGTCAGCTTTGCGCCGCCTGGAGGGATATCCAGAGACCTTTGCCGGCATTGCGGTTGCGCCGCTGCGCGCGGCGATCCGCTTGTGGCTCGAAGCCCTCGAAACCGTTCCGCAGTCTTCCCCGCCGCCCTTCCCACAACTCGAACTGACATCGGAAGGATCTCTTTCCTAGAAGGCTGCAAAAAGGGGCACAGCTAACGCCGTGCCCCTCCGAAAGATCGAACTGAATTGAGTTCTTCGCGAGCCCTATCTCTCAATCTCCATCTCTATCTCTGTGTCTATGTTTATCTTTATCATGCTTATGTCTATCTCTATCTTTATCTTCTCCGTCGTCTCCCCCTTCTCCGTCTCCCTCAATGTGGGTCGGATCGCTGACGATGTGGCTGTTGGGGTCTCCGCCACCGGAGACTGTGGCTGAGTTGGTAACGCTGTGGTCGTCGGCATGGATGTTCTCTGGCACCTTCACCTTCAGGGTGATGGGCGGGTAGCTGGCCCCCGGAGCCAGAACATCGCTGCGAGTACAGGTCAGCGTGCCCAGGTTGCAGGTCCAGCCCGTGCCACTCAGAGCAGTCGGCACCAGCGTGTGTTTCACGTTGGGCAGGATATCGGTAACCGTGACGGTACCGGTGGTGGGCCCCGCAGATGCGATGTTGCTCACCGTAATGGTGTATTTGCCGGTGTCACCGCGCTCGAAGTCATCGTGATGGGTCTTGGTGATGGTAAGAGAGGCATTGTTCACGATGAGGTTCGCAGTGGCGGTGTTGCCGGTTCCCCCATTGTCGGAGCTTACTGGGCCCGTGATGTTGGTGTAGTTGCCCAGTACCGCGCCGGTGACCGTCACGTTGAACACGCATTGGTTGTTGATTGCGATGGTCGCTCCCGACAAGACAATCCCGGTGGGCGCCGTGGTCGTCAACGTTCCGCCACACACCGTAGCAGAGGAATTGCCCACCGCCAGTCCTGCAGGCAGCGTGTCAGAGAACGCGACTCCGGTTTCTGCCACTGGGTTGACTGCGGGGTTGGTGATGGTAAACGTCAGGGTGGTGGTGGTAGTAGGCGCGATGAGCGTCGGATTAAATGCCTTGCTGATCGAGGGTGGCAGAACTACCACGATGCTGGCCGAGGCCGTCCCGCCGGTGATTCCAACAAAGTTGCCCGTGCCATCGTCGAAGCTTGCGGTGATGTTGCCGGTGGTATTGTTCTTGACGCCGGAGATGGTACCCACTACATCAACTGACAGCGTGCAGCTCGAGGAGCCCGGCAGAGTCAATGCCACGAGGCTGATGTTATTGCTGCCCGGATTGGCCACGACGTCCGCACTGGCAAGGCAACTGCCCGCCACATTGCTAGGCGAAGCCACCACCAGCCCGCTGGGCAGCATGTCAGCAAACGAGGTGTTGATCAGTGAGGTAGTGGAGTTCGGATTGGTGGCAGTAAAGACCAGCGAAGTGGTTCCGTTCAGCGGAATGCTGGTTGCTGTGAAGGCCTTGGCCAATGTCGGCGGCACAACGATCGGCGCTGCGTTCACGGTCAAAGTGGCCGTATTGCTGGTCGCACCGGGTCCGCTCTCATTGGAAGAGATCGGTCCGGTGGTATTGTTCTTTACCCCGGTGGTAGTTGCCTGCACGTTCACAGAAATAAAGCATGCCCCGGTGGCAGTACTCAACGACAACAGCGCAGACCTGGATGCACCGTTGGATGCAAACCTGGATACTCCACGCCGTCGTCCAGCAATTGACGGTAGCCACGCCGGTGGAGGCTTTAACGGCACAGACGGCGCCACGATGCCTCCGGTCAGGCTGATGACAGAAGAACCCGGCATAGCCGTAACCGTACCGCCACAATCATTACTCAGCAAGTTGGGCGATGCCACCACCACACCCGCAGGCAAGGTGTCAGTGAACTGAATCCCGGTTAGCGTTGCGGTCGGGTTCGGATCGCTGTTCGGATTGGTAATGGTGAAACTCAATAATGACGTTCCATTCACCTGAATAGTGTCGGGCAAGAAGAGCTTACTGATGGATGGCGGCAGACCTGTGACGCCAGCGTTAATTATGGTCGTTGCGGTTGCACCGTCAACCGTTGCAGTCGCGCCGTCGGTTCCCGTCGCCGTGGCAGTAAATGTAGCCGAGGCCGCGCCCGAGGCTTGAATCGTCGCGTCCGCGCCAGAGATATTCCCGCCGGTAGCGCCAAATGTAACAGGTAATCCGGTCACAGCAGTCAAATTGGCGGCTGCGATTGAACCGCCCAGAGTGTCTGTCAGGAAACTGGCAGTTAGTCCTGTCGAACCGAATGCAGGAATGCTCACAGAGCCCGGTGTAATCGTCAGAGTCAGAGACGGCGATGTGGTCAAGAAGGCGGCTACAGCGACGGCATCATTTGTTTGTGGCCCGGCAAGATTAGCCCACCAGTCGTCTGTGAAACCTCCGCTTCCTCCTGATACGAAAACGGTGTTCCCATTCGGCGCGGTGGCTGTTGTGTTGTTTACAAACCTGTTGAAGTGGGCAGTAACAGTCCCAGTCGTAACAGCGATAGCGCCGCCGTGCCCGAAGGTATCAGTATCCTGGTTGCCGGTAAATGCGCTCTGCGTAATGGTCGCTGTCCCGGAACCAATACCAATGTCGAGCGCGCCGCCCCCTATGCTTGAAGCTCCGCCTGCGATCACCATATTTCCCGTGAACGTCGAGTTGGAAATAGTGGTCGTAAATGGGGATGCGCCGCCATTCAGTTGATCTGTGATAGCGCCGCCCTCGCCGGAAGCCTGGTTATTCGAAAATGTGCTGTTTGTGACTACAAAAGAAGTGCTGGTATCGGCGGTGGGGAGCATGGAAATAGCTCCGCCGTGGCTGGTGCCGGCGTTATTGTTGGTAAACGTGCTGCCGGTTACGCTCAGACTTCCGCCAACGCGCAGACTGATCGCGCCGCCTGGCGTATTAGTTGCCACGCCGGTAACCGCATTCGTATCGAACGTACAGTTCGTTACCGTATAAGAGTTAGCCGACCCCCCGGTCAGGAAACCGCCGCCGCCTAAACCGCTGGCGTCTTGACCGCCCGTGATGGTTACGCCTGAAATGCTGAATGTGAAGTTGGCAGCGGAGGAGAAATTAATATCCATCACGCGATCAACAACAGTCTGCTGAATGATGGTTACGCCTGCGCCTGCTCCGACGATAGTTGTTCCCGAGGCATTCACATCAAGATCGCCGTTCAGGTTACCCTGCTCAAGAGTTGTGGGAATGGTCAGTGGATATGTGCCTGCCGGAACGTTAATTGTTGTCCCCGGATTGGCATTGGCAAAATCGATTGCGCCGCGCAGACTGCAATCACCCACCACACCCGCGCAGGTCGAGACATGAATGTCATCGGTCCTGTTCACCGTAATCATTGTCGGAGACAAACCTATCAGAGAGATTGGGGCTACCTGGCCCGATAGCAACACGATCAAATCGCGCGCGCCATTCACCTTATTCGGCATTGCCAGAACTGCGGTCGGCTTGCCTTCTACATCCATCGAAATCTGCGCCAGGTCCGCTTGCGTCGTTACCGATAATTGACCGGCGGAATTGCCAGGGGCTGCCGTCAAGCCAGCATCGAATTGCTTTGCCAAAGACCATTGGACATCCGCGCTGCTCATTGTGCTGGATTGCCGCAGACGGGTGCCGACTCCTTGCGTTTCGGCCTGCTCTGCTCCATTGACCGCATTGCGTTTAAGGGCTGCCGCTTCTTCGGCGGTAAAGGGTCGCGTATCCAGGTCGCTGCGCTGAAGCAAATGAACAGTTCCGTCTTCCGCCAAAAGTGCCATCGAGCGCTTGTTATCACGATTCCAGGTGAATGATCCCAAAGTGAGCGAGCGAACATTGAATCCAACATTTATATGTTCTGCTCTGGAACCAAGATTCTTGCCGGCGGTCTGGCTTCCTCCGTGAAGGATAATGACTTCGTCCCCAGCCGCAACCGCCAGATCTAAAAACGCATCGTTATCTAAAGCATCGAATGCGAATGATGTGGCTTCAGCGCTTAGAGAGTACTTCATCGGCTGACCGGTCAATCCGCCTGACGCGCCGTCGAAGATAAGGACCTCCGGGCCGTCCACACCTGTAACCCCGACAGCAACATCGGCTACTCCGTCAGCTTGGTTAAATTCGCCGGCGGCCAGTGCTGTTACCTTTCCCGGTAAAGATATCGCTTGTGCGGCGCCGAACCCTCCTCGACCATTACCAGGCAGAAGGTAAAGACCGCCACCATGCGCGGCAGCCAAAATGTCTTTATTTCCGTCGCGATTGAAGTCGCCGATAACCATAAAATCTGCCGGTTCGGGCAAATCCATGAGTCGAACGACCGGGTCGAAGGAGACCGGCATCCGGCCCGACTGTACGGCCTGGTATACGGCCGGCGAACTTGGCGCAAAGGCCTCAATATTCCCCATATAGACTGCTATTATCCCGTGGCCATCGGCGGCATAGCCCACAAGCAAATCCGGAGCACCATCGTTATTAAGGTCATCGGTTGCAAGGGAAAGCGGCTGGACCGAAGTTGAATGAAGCGCGGCAACGGCCGTCGGGTCTCCCGTATACGTGGCCGGCAATTCTGACCCACCAAGCGGATGCAAGCCCCGGGTTGCAAACTTAACCAGCACGGGCAGAGCGCTGCGCGTTTTCACAGGTTCGGCTTTGGCGGCTTTCGTATGCGCTGCTGCACCGGGAAGATGCAGTGCGATAGGAAGGCCATAAGTTAACCCTATGATGCTGAGGAAAATGCCTATGCCCAAGACGACCAGGGCTGATTTGATCCTGCGGCTGTGCTCTGTGGATGTTAAGGAAAGCGCAAAACGGCCAGTCTTCTGCTTCGTGTTCATACACACGCTCCTGAGGGGGCAGCTTGGCCCCGACTTGTGATTCGGGCCTAGGCAGCAACGAGGTATTGCTTACGGGGGATTTAGGTACTCTGCCCTAAGGAGAGTGGTAAGTCAAGCTGAAAAAAATCAGGCAGGAATTTGGTCATTTACCTGATTTTCACATGAATGCTGCTGAAAACTTGAGACTCGAAAAACTGAAACTGTTCTTCGGTGGAAACTCCAGCCGCCACCAAGTGCTGGGCGGGCTGCAAGCTTACGTCGAGCAACAGGTCTAAGATAAGGTTGGCTGCGATCCATCTTTGCCCCACTATTATGGATATCCCAAAGAACTTCGATATTTCTCCGATCGGCTATGTACACTCCACGCTCAAGGAGCGCTCCGGCGCTCCCCGTCAGGGATGGGAGGGAGCGCCCAATGCACGACTGGAAATCCACCCGGCTTTTGTCGAGGGCCTCGACGGCATTAAACCTGGACAGGAAATTTGGATTCTCACCTGGCTCCATGAATCGCGGCGCTCTGTCCTCAAGGTGCACCCGCGAGGTGAGGTGCTGAACCCTATGATGGGGGTGTTTGCAACTCGTTCACCAGATCGGCCCAACCCGATAGGATTGCATCGTGCAAAGGTTCTGAGCATCGACGGGGACCGCTGGCTTCAGGTGCAGGGTCTGGAAGCAATTGATGGCACTCCGATCATTGATATCAAACCGGTCCTCGAACGCAGAGGCGATTTTTGAAGACCCGCTGCGGGCCTGGGCGTGGATGATAATTTACGTGGAGCTGACACGATCCCGAAATTGTTGGCGAACTTCCCTCCTGCTAAAATTCACGGTATGGCCACCTACGGCTACAGCGAGCAGCACATCGAAAACATGGTTGGCCGCAATCTAAAGATCCGCCGCCGGGTTTGCGTCATCGCCCCAACTGTGCTCGCTTGCCTGTTGGCATTCTGCGTCTCAGTCTGGTTTTTAGGAGCACATGATTGGCTCCCAACTTGGGTAGTCCCCGTGCTTCTCGCCGTATTTCTTCATCCGCTTATCAACTACATTCGGAGCTGGAAAAACTATCGCGGGAAGCTGGAAGAATCGCTCAGGAAGATGAAAGTTGAGATTTCTCCCGAACGGATAAGCATGTTCTCTTCTTCTCATCTGGTTAGGCAGTTTGAACGAAGTGAAATACAGCGCGCGGAAGATACCTCACTTTTCGGCGGTGGAGGGTTTTACCTGCGCACACGGAACCGCTATCGCTACTTACTCATCCCCCGGGGAATCGAGAACTACGAAACAGCAAAATCCGAGCTTATTGCCATGGGCATTCCGGTCCTAACGAAATCTCTGCCCCCAAATTGGGAAGAGTTTCTCGGGGCATTTGGTTTTATGGCGACGCTTGCCTGTCCTCTCTTCGTGCATAACAGTCTTGTACTTACTGTGAACCTTGTATTTTCGCTGCTGGTCGCTTTGGCCATGTTTTTCATCATCAGCGCCAATCCCGATAATCTGCCCCGGCTGCGCTGGGTTAGGTTTTTCGGGTTTTTTCCAGCCGTCGTTACCGTATTGATGTTGTGGCTGTAATGGCGGCGGCTGGAGTTTTGGCCGTCTATGCCTGGAAGTGCCTGAAATTTGCTCTGCATGGGATCGCAGAGTCGCGGAAGGAAGGCACTAAAGTGGTATCACACCGTTGATTCTTGCCGGCTCGTGGCTCATCATTGGGCTGGAAGTGTATTCAGCATGCCAGCATGCGGGGCTTTTGCGCCCAAGAGGTCTTTGAAAACTTAAAAGCAACTCCTCCCCGGCTCCCGGAACTGCTTTTCACGACCCAAGCGAGCAGGGCCCCCCCAATCCGCGCAAATCTGCGGCAAGCTTTCTGAGAACTGAGAACTGCTTTCCCACTAGCTGCAAGTACACCATTTTTCTTCGGCATGTCATTGATTACTAGCGACTTAGTCTCGATACGGTCTATTCCAGCAAGTGGGCCGGGGCGATGAGGACTAACGACTGTGGACTGTTCCAGCATGTGCCGCGCGCTCGAATTTTTCCCCGGCCAGAATAGGCACCGTCAGCCGGTTCTCCTTGGGCGCTATCGGACAGGTCGCGTAAGGTGTGTACACGCACGGTGGGTTGTAGGCGCGGTTGAAATCGAGCACGACTGCGCCGTTCACCGGCGGGTCAAGATCGAGCATGCGGCCGCCGGGGTAGGTATCGGTTTTGAGCGTGGGGTCGTTGAAGACGATGAACAATCCCTTGGAAGGGTCGTCCCCCAGGTCGGTCAGGTGCAGCTCTTTTCCGTTGAGTTGGAAGACCAGCGTGCCCGTAACTTTCTGATGGGTGATGTCGCCCAGAATGTCGGGCACATTGATCATTCGCTTGCCATCGGCGGGAATCCAGCGCGCGCTCACGCGATAATTCAGGTCGGGCGGGAAGAATGTAATCTCGTGAAAGTTGCGCGCTGCCTCGCTCGCGGTATCTTTCAACCGGATGCCCACTCTCTTGCCGCGCACGATGACATGGAAGCGCAGCTCCTGCATTGCAACCTCTGTGTAATGGTCGGCGCTGTCGGGCACGAGCGTGGCCGTCTCGGCAGGTTTGCCGTCAACCGTGGCATGTGCCTTGGGCAGCAGCTTGAGTGTGACTTGGCCATCGGCGCCAAGATCGAACTCCCCGGCATGTGCTTCCCCTTTTGGGAAAACGACAGTATTGTCAGGAGCAGAGCCAAAGGTATTCACACCGGGCTTGAGCCAGAACAGGCCGGCCAGCGAAATCCAGTTTTTCTTGAGCGAATCAATGCGGTGCGCCTTGAATTTCTCAAAGGACTGCACATAATCGGCATCGGGCGCGGCCGGAGTGGCCGCAAACAGAAAACTGGAGGCAAGCAAGAGAGAAACAGCCGTGGCCCAGAACTTCATAATAGAAATATTGTATAAGGCCCGGAGGTATGAATGAAATTGTACGAAGGTTGAATTCGTTTTTCTCCGTGCCTCTGTGCCTCCGTGCCTCCGTGCCTCCGTGGTGAACAGCCTTACGCCAGCTCTAATTCAATCCTCTTTGTCGCCGGATCAAGCTTGGCGATGCGGAAGCTGCGAATCTGCCCGGCCTGCAAGGCATCAGGCTTAGATGGGCTGCCCGCAGACCCTCCGCCGCTAGGTGATGCACCGCCCTTCCAGCGCGCCTGCAACATTGAAGTCAGCGAAGAGAGATCTGGTTTCAATTCGGGATTCCCCGATGATGTTCCCGTTTCGGGCTGCTGCTCTGCCGGCTTCTGCTTCGATATTAAGCATGTGGCCTGCACGCCTTCGCCTAACTCCACGCGCGCGTTGCCGCCAGAAACCTCGATCATGCGGCCGGTGACCATATCGCCTTGCTTGTGTTCGGCGATGTATTCATCGAGGCTGCTGGGAACCATCTGCTTGATACTCAGGCGCATGAGCCGCTTTTCTTTGTTGATTTCGAGCACCTGGGCCTTGACGGTTTGCCCGAGCCGCAGCACGTCTTGCGGGTGATTGATGCGCTTTTCGGCGCTGATCTCGCTGACGTGAATCATGCCCTCGACGCCTTCGGCAAGCTGCACGAAGGCCCCAAACTTGGTGACGCTGGTGATCGGTCCTTCAATCACTGAGCCGGCAAGAAACTTCTGCGTAACCTCTACCCAGGGATCGCCCAGTGCCTGCTTGAGTCCGAGGGAGATGCGGCGCTCGGCCGGGTTGACTCCCAGGATCACCGCTTCCACGGTTTCGCCCGGCTTCACCAGGTCGCTGGGCCTGCGCACTTTTTTTGCCCACGACATTTCCGAGATGTGGATCAGCCCTTCCACGCCAGGCTCGAGTTCCACGAACGCTCCGAAGTCGGTTACGCGCGTCACAGTGCCGCGCACGCGCTCGCCGGTCTTATACTTTTCCGGCGCGGAGTCCCAGGGATGCGGCTGAAGCTGCTTCGTGCCCACCGAGATGCGGCGCTTCTCGGTGTCAATCTTGAGCACCCTGGCTTCGATCTGCTGTCCCACCGTGAGCACGTCTGCCGCCTTGTTGATGCGGCCCCAGGCAATGTCGCCGACGTGCAGCAGTGCGTCAACGCCGCCGATGTCAACGAACGCGCCATAATCTGTCAGGCTGCGGACTGTGCCGTTCACCGTCTCGCCCTCCTTCAGCTCCGAGTAGCGGCGCTCTTTCACCACTCGCTCTTCTTCTTCGGCAATGGCGCGACGGTCTACGACAACGTCTTCTTCGGTGACGTCGAGCTTGGTAATGCGGCAGCGGATCTCCTGTCCCACGAGCTTTTCCATCTCGACGGCGTCACGCGTTCCGGTGCGCGAGGCCGGCATGAAGGCGCGGACACCTACATCCACGCTGAGCCCGCCCTTAACCACTGCCATGACCGTTCCCGAAATGGTTGCTTTGTCGGTGAAGGCCTTCTCCAGCGATGACCAATCCGTTGGTTGCTCGACCTTGAAGCGGGAAAGCTCGTAGTAGCCTTCGGGATCGCGTCCTTTCACGGAGACCGTAAGCTTGTCGCCGGGCTTCACGGCCTCGCCGCCCTGGAAGGCGGTCAAGGGCAGAATGCCTTCGGTCTTGAATCCGATGTCGAGAAACACCGACTCGGCGGAGACGGCGATCACTATACCTTCGCGTCCTTTATTGCCACCCTCTTCGGGCTTGCGCGAACGGCTCTTCTCGTATTGAGAAAGAATGTCTTTGAAAGACTCGCCGGTTTCAGCAGGGGCTTCGGTGGTTGGTTGCGCGGTCGGTTCGGTGGTCAGTTCAGTAGTAGGTTGTGATTCGGGAATGTTTGGGTTAGACATGACGGGTTACAGTTCTGTTGTGGGGTTATCTCAATAGGATAACACTCTGCCGCCTATTCATCTGCTGCCGCGCTGGACATCTCCCTACCGTATTAATTAGCCTCCACACTGTCGATCTGCAGTACAAGCATTAAAATAGACTCTCGTTGGTAGTATGGCGAACAAGGATCCATTCCAGCAATATTCGGTTACGGCTTTTTACCATTTCACGGATCGTAGGAACGTGCGTCTGATTCGGGAATTGGGAGGATTTTACTCATTGGCTAAATTGCGAGTGATGAAGATCGAGATTCCGGCTCCCGGCGGTAATGATTGGAGTCATGAGGCCGACGGGCACAAGGGACTCGATCAGTACATCCACCTGTGCTTCAGGGACAATCACCCTATGGAATATGTTGCTCGCCAAGAGGGTCGCATCACAGACTCGGTATTTCTTCACATTCATCCCGATATACTGCAGGTGGATGGCGTAAAGTTTACAGCAGACGTATCAAACAAAGCTGGGGTCGTGATCCAATCTATCGACGAGGCGAAAGAGGTCATAGATTTCGAGGTGCTCTATACTCGCACTAATTGGAAAGACCCTGAGATACAACAACGCTTGAAACAAGCCGAAAAATGCGAGATTCTTGTCCCTGACTACATTCCGCTTGAACTGATAAGGAATCTTCCCAATGACTGAGCGTCCTATCTTTATTCCATCACCGAACACCCCGGAACTCGTCAAAGAAGTCTTCTGCCGTATTGTTTGGAATCCCGGCTTCGCGCCTGTTCAAAAAAAGAAAAATATTAAGGCATTGCACCAAGCTGCCGCTATGGCTGGGCATTCTCCCCTGCTCGAGGTTTCGACTAAATCCGAGGAAAAACTTGGCCAGCACCTTAGCGCTTTCCATCTAAAAGTGCATAGCGAGCATTTTGGGGACATTCCGTTGGAATGCGCTTTCCAAGGCAGCAAAGTGTTTGAAGGAGGCGGACCCTATACGGATCTGTATTCTGTGGAGGTAAGGGCAGCCAAGCGAGATCCACGGCTTCAGAGTTCAGGGCGGCTTGTTGCCTTCAAGTTTGAGAATTTCTCTTTCCCTCTTGATCCTAAGACGGTTTTCTACGACTGGCTCTACATCAATGCGATCTTCCCACATCGCGAATGGCTCACTCGTATGAACCGATACGCCGGGTTTACGGATATTGAGTTCAATCCAGAACGTTCGATCAATTGTCAGGCGCGTTCGTGCGCCTTGTTTGTCGCTCTCATGACGAAGAATCTCCTAGAGGATGCTGTTGAATCGCCAGAAGCATTCATCGGGTTGATTTCACGACATTCCTATCGCCCTCATCAGGCAGAAAAGAGACCGCAAGGCCCACTTTTTGGATAGTTGCAATCGGAACCACTTCCGTTTTGTGGCGCAGTTTGAAACTCGCGGTAGGCCAAATCCTCCCTACATTTTCTGATTTTTAGATTCCTATGGGCGTGGGCTGTAGAACTTTTATTTGTCGCCTTTACATTTTATTTGTCACCTTTACTTTCCAAACTCTCCAATCATGCGATACTCAGTCGGTCTTTTTTGACCCATCCGTTTCAAACAATAAAACGAGGACTTATGACTAACTCAAACGATCCATCTCTCTCAAGACGCAAGTGGCTGGGCCTGGCGGCGGGGGCCACGCTTGGTTCAGGCTTGCTGGCCGTGACCAAAGCAGGAGCGGCGGAGACAAAACCGCACACAACTCAAGCGGCTCATATGACCCACGCAGCGGCTGCCGGCCACGATCTTGGCGCGCGTACCTATAACATCCGCGACTTCGGCGCCAAGGGCGACGGCAAGGCGCTGGATACGGCTGCGGTGCAGGCGGCGATTGACGCATGTAATAAAGACCAGGGCGGAACGGTGCTGGTGCCCGCGGGCGTGTTCGTCATCGGAACAGTCGAGATGAAGAGCAACGTCACGCTGCACATCGCGGCACAAGGCAAGCTGATGGGCAGCACCGATGGCAAGCAATATCACGCGGCAGATGCCATCCCGCTCAGTGGAGACTCAACGCTGGGCGATGGCAATGTCGGGCTGATCTTCGCTGTGAAGGCCGAGAATTTCACCATCGAAGGCTCGGGGACGATTGACGGCCAGGGCGAACAGTTTCGCAGTCCTACGCGTGGGGTCCCGCCGCCGTCGGGCCGGGGCGGCAACAATCGTCCGTATCATCTGCTGTTTCATCAATGCAAGAATTTCACGGTACGCGACATTTATCTCTTCCAGAGCGCCTATCACTCCGTGCGCATCATTCAGAGCAGTTATGTGAAGCTGGATGGAATCCGCATCTACAATCGTGTGAACCACAATAATGACGGATTTCACTTCATCAGCGCTCAACATGTTCATCTCAGCAACTGCACCGTGGAATGCCAGGACGACGCCTGCGCCCTCTTTGGCAGTTGCAAGTTCGTGACTGCGACCAACTGCTCGTTCAGCACGCGCTGGTCGGTGTTTCGCTTCGGCGGCGGCGAGGCGGAAAACATCACCGTTTCCAACTGCCTCATCTATGACACCTACGGCTGCCCGGTCAAGATGCGCTGCGGACCGGGATCGCGTTTTGAAAATATTTCCTTCTCCAATCTGGTCATGAAGAACGTGACCGGACCAATCTCAATCGGCCTGGGAGGCAACAGGCGTCGCCCGCCCCAGACTGAATCTCAGACCCAGGCCCAAGCTAACGGTCAGCCGGGTACACCACCCAGTGCTCCTACCGGCGCGCAGCTCGAAGATTCAGGCACACCGCCGGGCCAAGGAGGGGTTGTCCGCAATATTACTTTCAGTGGAATTCGCGCTACTGTGACCGTTCCGGTACAGTTCCCTGATGTGCCGTTCACCAGCGGCTACAACCCGGGGGAGATCAAATCGTGCATCGCGGTCAACCGCTCCGGAGAGGGCGTGCTGGAGAACATCAGCTTCAACGATGTTCACGTCACCTTTGCGGGCGGCGGCACAGCAGAAGAAGCCGCAGTGCGCGATGTGCCCAAGATCACCGGCGAGTATTACGAAACCGGCGTCTTGCCCGCCTACGGCCTTTACGCTCGCAACGTGCGCGCGCTTACTCTCAGCAACGTACGCTTTGACGTAAGTTCGCCTGAGCTGCGGCCGGCGGTGGTATTCGACCACGTGGAAGACGCCGCAGTAAATGGGTTCAGTGCACAAGCGAATCCGCAGGCTGAGTCGCTGCTGCGGTTCATTGAAACGCGAGACGTCTTGCTGACCGCCGCGCGCGCGCTGACGCCAGCCGCGGTCTTCCTGCAAGTGGAAGGAGCGGACAGCCAGGGCATCACGGTTGACGGGGGCGATCTGTCAAAAGCAGCAACGCCGGTGACGTTCAAGGCCGACGCTCCGCAAAAGGCAGTAAAACTACGCACTTAAAAAAAGTACGCCCGGCTTCCCTTTATGGGATAGCCGGGCTGCATATCCAGTAACCGTGTCGCACACGACTGGGAACTCGCAGTCGTGCGGCTGTGCGCCTTAGAAATCACCCTCGATTCTTTCCCTGAAGAAATCTGCGAAAGTTCGCCGCTTACTGGACTTCGGAGCAACGAATTGAAATCCGTATCTGGAGTCTTTCCGGTATATCGTCATCACCTGCAGGCACGTAGGCTTACGGGCTTCCATTGGAAACACAACCGACATGATTTCACCAATCGGCAGTTCGGCTTCGATAATTGCGCCGAAGCCGCCTTCGCTGTAATCCACACAGAAACCGATTGTCTTAACATTTTGAAATTCAATGACAATGGAATGGTCGGCCTTGTAGCGGGGATAACGCCGGTTTTCAAAGAAACTGGTGGCGTTTGCGGAACCCTTAGACATAAAACATCCTCTAAGGGGGCCTGGCAGTATGAGTCAGGCTAACTATCGCACAGTTGCAGGCGAAAACCAAGTTACGATGGTAATAATTTCCCAGGCAATGTTCGCGTGGTCCATCGGTCAAAACTGTTCTCTTCACTCAATGATTGAAAATTGACCCAGAGTGTCTTCTTTTATGGTCAGTCCCAGTCCGGGAACGTCATCACGTAGATCAATAGAACCGTTCACCGGTTTAGGTTCACCGTCGAAGATATACCAGAAGAGTTCGTTGCCGATTTCGACGTTCGGCGAGCCAAAACAAGCTCTTTCCAGTGCTACGATTTATGTATTCATGAGAATCATGTTGTTCAGAATCGCCCTCTTAGTTTGCATTCCCTGGATGCTTTGCGCCCAAGCCGAGAACAAGAAGTCCGCCGCTCCGACTCTCTCCATTCCAGACGACAAGGGGAGCATTGTGGGTGGGAATACTTATAAGAATCCCGCTCTCGACATGACCATCGCGCTCACCGGCGAATGGGAGTTTCTGGACCAGGCGACAACGCGCCAGGCAGAAGGTATAGAAGACAGCGAAACCACCCCTCGTTCCGGATGCCAAGGGCCGCTGTGTGGGACTCCGGAAATCAATATCGCGCTAAAAACGAAGCCGGAAGCGGCCGCAACAGCTCCGGTCGTGAGTACGATTTTTCTGGCGGGGTTCAAGTTAGCGCCGCAATATCTCAATCGCGACCAGTATCCGCTGAAGAACTTTGCCGAAGTCATGTTGAACGGCAGCACGGGCAGCGCAGGCATGGTTCCGGCGGACACCTTAACTTCGGTCCAACTTGGAGGAAGACCAGCCTATCGTTTGCTGGTACGCGATCCGGGGACGGAAGCTTCGCACGAAGCTGGATATGTGGTGGAGTCGAACGGATACATCCTTTTACTAGTCGGGGCGACTTCAACTCCCGCTGATCTTCCCAAATTGCAATCGGCCATCGAGGGATTGAAATTCACTCCTCCAGCCAAGCCGGCGCCGTAACCTGATCCCATTCACGGACTGTTGCCGAGCGTGAGCCGCCCACGTATCATTACCAGCCATGAATCATCTTGACCCGGGAGAAGAAGAGCGCAGGCTCAGAGAGCAGTACGCACAGATGAATGAAGATGAGCTTCAAGCTGTGGCCGACTACGGCTACGAACTGACGGAAATTGCCAGAACCACGCTCCAATCGGAGATTTCCCAACGCGGTCTGAACGTCAAACTGAGAGATGCTCCCCCAGCGGCTCCCGCTGCCGAAACGCTGGACGAATCCGACGACTTGTTAGATTCCCCTCAACCGGAACCAGAGGACACAGAGGAGCCGGAAGAAGAAGAAGACTATGTTGCCGTGTGCCCCAAGTGCCATTCTTCCGAAATCGTCTTTCAAGGCCGGGACGCAGAACCGGCAACGGGCTCCACGAATGAGTCGAAGTTTAACTGGAGCTGCGATGCCTGCGGGCATCAGTGGAAGGATGACGGCATCGAAGAGGAAGCCTGACGCCAATACAAAGCTGGTTTCATAAAATTAGGGTCGTGCCAGGGCACGGATTTCTCCATGCCGCAACACGACCCTTAGGTTTTAGATACAGATACTGGCGTTACGCGAACACTTCGCCGGGCAGCGCTCTTAGAGTACGGCCCGCTAGAGTATCCCGCCTTGCGGGCACCTGCCGGTTAGTCTCTTCAGTTTCCCGCGAGCTGATCTGCTTGCGCTCGATGCGCAGCTTCAGAGCGCGCTCGATCTGGCGGAGTTCCGAGACCTCGGCGCCCGATACCAGGGTTGAAGCCAGGCCACGGGCCCCGGCCCGACCGGTGCGGCCTACGCGATGAATAAAATCTTCAGGCAAGGTCGGAAGATCGTAGTTGATCACATGGGCAATATCGCCCACGTGGATTCCCCGCGAAGCGATATCGGTGGCAACCAGAACGTTGAAGCGTCCTTCTTCGAAGCCGCTGAGCGCACCATTGCGCTGCGACTGCGAGCGGTCACCGTGAATCATCGCCGCGGCGAAGCCGTCGCGCGAAAGATCTTTGGCCAGGCGCTCGGTGCCGCGCTTGGTGCGGGCGAAGATAAGGCTGCGTCCTTTTTCCTGATAGAGCAGGTGGCGAAGTACGTTGCGCTTTTCAGCCAGCGCGACCTCGAACGCCTGCAGCTCGACATTTTCAGCCGGCTTCAGGATTGATCCGAGGGCAACGCGAACCGGGTCACGCATATATTGATGTACCAGCCCGGCAACCGATGCCTCGAGCGTTGCCGAGAAGCAAAGCGTCTGGCGTTTCTGCGGCAATACTGCCGCGATGCGGCGGATAGCGGGCAGGAACCCCATATCGAGCATGCGGTCGGCTTCATCCAGGACCAAAAGCTGAACGTTGCGCACGTCCCCAAGCTTGCGGCTGAGAAGATCTTCGAGGCGTCCGGGAGTTGCTACAACCATACGCGCGCCTGAGCGCAACGCCTTGATCTGAGATTTTTCTGCGACTCCGCCAATGACCAGCGCCGCGGGCGTGAGCTTGTTGCCGCGCAACTTCTCGTACTGCGTGTGGATCTGCAATGCCAGCTCCCGCGTGGGAACCAGCACCAGCACTTCAACGTTATGCGAAGTGCTGCCCTGCAATCTTTCGATTGCGGGGATAAGGAAGGCGAGCGTCTTGCCGGTCCCGGTCTGCGCCGTGGCAAGAACGTCTTTGCCCTCGAGCGCATGTGGAATGGCCGCCGCCTGGACGGGTGTGGGTGTTGTGAATTGTGCTGTTGCCAACCTCTGCTGCAAACCAGCAGAGAGAGGCATTTCTGTAAATCGTGTCATTCGAATTGTGCTTTCTGTGAGAGGCGTCTCGCGAGACGCAGACAGATTGCGATTCGCGACTGGATTTATCTATCTTGAAATAAATGGATGCCACTCGTAAGTTGAATTTTGACGCTGTAAACAAACGGAGTGCAGGAAAGGCGGGAATAAATGTCAGATCAATCTATCGGATCAGACCACCGCACCACTAGCGTACCGTGGGCAATAGCGTTAACGCAGTATAACACAGAGCGCCTTAAATCCCCTAGATATAGCCTTTAAGAAGCTGAAAAGGGAGATAAATGTCTCTCCCAGCGTCTCTTACAGATTTAGCCTGGATCAACGTACAGCCGTTTCGGACCTCTGGTTAACCGCAAAACGATATTGACCTGAACCAATTTCCAGAAGAACCGAGTCGCCATCCTGGCGCGCCGCCCGGATGCCACTTACCTCCGCAAGCGCCTGATCGGATTCCGTTACGTCGGCGAGCTGTGCATGCGGCAACCGCACTGTCGCGTGAGTGTTGGCGGGAATCTCGACCGTGAGTTCAAACCTAGTGCCCTTGAGCGCCCACGCCGAACTGACTTTCCCGTACATTGTGATGTGGCTGGCTTTAACGTTGGTGAATCCACCACCGGGCTGGGGCTCGATCAGAGTGTGCTTATAGCCTGGGGCCTCTGGGTCAATCTCGATCCCGGCCATCACCCGGTACATCCACTCACCGATCGCGCCATAGGCGTAGTGGTTAAACGAGTTCATGGATTTGTCCTGGAACGAGCCATCGGGTTTGATCCCGTCCCAGCGCTCCCAGATGGTGGTCGCGCCCTGTTTGACCGGATAAAGCCACGACGGATACTGCTCGCGGTTGAGGAGCATGTAGGCTTCTTCCAGGTAGCCAAACCGGCTGAGTACGTGACAGAGAAACGGCGTGCCAAGAAAGCCAGTGGTCAGGTGCTTGCGTTCACGCACGTCTTCAGCGAGTCGCTGGGCGGCCACGGGGCGCAGTTCGTCGGGCAGCAAGTCGAATTGCAAGGCCAGCGCGTACGCGGTCTGAGTGTTCTCGCCGACCCGGCCCGTGTCGGTGACAAACTCCCGGCGAAAAGCAGCTTTGATCTTGGTGAGCAAATCACCATAGCGCGCTGCATCGTCTTTCTTACCCAGGACCTGTGCAGTGCGTCCGAGCAAGTCCGTCGAGTAGGCAAAAAAAGCGGTCGCAATCAGGTCTTTGCCCGTGGTTGCTCCGGGATAGCTGCGCGCTTCTGAGTTTGGCGCTGCGTAGGCCAACCAGTCACCGTATTGAAAGTCATTCTTCCAAATGTATTCGTTGCCTGCCCGCTGCCGTTCGTATTCCACCCACTTCACCATGGTGGGGTACTGCTCTTCCAGGATCCGTTTGTCGCCGTAGCTGATGTACATCGTCCAGGGGATGATCACTGCAGCATCGCTCCACGCGGCTGCAGGCCGCGGCGGCTGGTTCTGATTTCCCGTATCGGGAATAACCGTTGGCACGCGGCCATCCTTATACTGGTCCGCAGCCACGTCTCTGAGCCACTTGGTAAAGAATCCGGCAACATCCATGTTGAAGGCGGCGGTACGAGCGAAGACCTCGGCATCGCCCGTCCAGCCAAGGCGTTCGTCGCGTTGCGGACAGTCGGTTGGGACATCGAGGAAGTTGCCTTTCTGTCCCCACAGGATGTTGTGCTGGAGCTGATTGATCAGCTTGCTGGAAGTTTCAAAGTCGCTGGCCGGCGCCATCTCCGAATGGATGACCACACCGGTCAGGCTGTTGGGCGTTAGCTCGCCTGGATACCCGTCAACTGCGACATAACGGAAGCCTTGAAATGTGAAATGGGGCTCAAATGTTTCCGGCAGGCCACCTTGCAGTGTGTAGCGTACCGTTGCTTTGGCATTCCGCAGGTTCTCGGTGTAGAAGTTGCCCTGCTGGTCGAGCACCTCGGCGTAGCGGAGTATCACGGTCGTTCCTGCTGGTCCCTGCACGTTGAGCCGTACCCATCCCACCATGTTTTGGCCCATGTCCACGACGGTCACGCCCGCCGGTGTCTTGATGATCTTCAGCGGCTTGATCTCTTCTATTCGGCGAACCGGTGGACCGGCGGGAGCGAAGAGATCGTCTTTGCGGAAATTGGCGGTTGTGACTCCGGCCCACTGAGCATCGTCGTAACCTGGCATCGTCCAGCCTGCCTTTTCCAGGCGGGCGTCGTAGGTCTCGCCATCGTAAATCTCAGACATCAGGATTGGGCCCGTCGCTGATTTCCAGTTCTGATCAGTGCGGACCACCTCTTCGTGCCCATCTTTGTACGTGATGTTGATTTGTACGAGGGCAGCGAGGTGATCGCCGTAAATGCGGCGGCCCTTGAAGCGATACCATCCGCTGCCAAGTACTATGCCAACGGCGTTCGCGCCGGTCTTCACGAGATCGGTCACATCATAGGTTTGATACTGGATTCGCTTTTCATAACTGGTCCAACCGGGAGTGAAAAGTTGATCGCCGACGCGATGTCCATTCAGATGCAGTTCATAGAGGCCGTGGCTGGTAACGTATGCGCGTGCGCGCAGGATAGCGCCCGACACCTTGAATTCGCGGCGTAGCATCGGCGCAGGCCCGCTTGAGGTGTCATTCAAAGCCGGCTCGATCCAATCGGCGTGCCAGTCGGCTGGCTGAAGCAGACCCATCTCCCAGTAAGCCGGTGCGCTCCAGTCGGAAGCTGTGCTCTTTTCATCCCAAACGCGCACTTGCCAGTAGTATCGCCGTCCAGGTTGCAGCGGCGGACCGTCATAGGGCCGGTGCACGGATTCATCCGAGTTCACCCGGCCTGAATCCCAGATCAGAGGGCGGCCCGCACGCAGCTCCTGGTCGCTCTGTGCCACACGCACCTGATATGCCGACTGCTCAATTCCGCGCCCTTCCCCCTGTAGTTGCCAACTCAGCCGGGGCTGACGGCTGTCAATGCCAAGCGGATTCTCCTTGTATTCCGTGCGCAGTGCGAGGACTTTGACCGGTATGGCCGTTCTCGCCGGACCGGTGGGGGCCGCTGTAATCGGCGCGAGGGCCGCGGCAACCATCATCACCAATGCCAGAATCAAGCGTAAATATGAACGGGCCGGACAGCACAAAAATGACACACAATCAAATTGGCGCATAAGAATTCCTTCGGTTTTAGCGACACCGAAGATAACAGAATGATGGAGGTTCGAACAATGCCACTTGAACACTGGCATCGTTTTTTTACACAGGATTACGGTGGTGGGTCAAAACCGGAACAAGTATGAAATCTTGGCAAACACGGTGCGGCCGTCGTTGATGTAGCTTCGGTTGGTGCGCAGCAAGCCGGTATGGTTGCTGATGGCGAACGGATCCAGGTTTTCCAGATTGCTGTTGTAGCCCACGTAGAACGCTGTCCCGGGATGCACGAGATATGTAATCAGGAAGTCGGTATTGAAGTTCTTGGTCTGGTCGAGGCCGGTGTTGAGCGGGTTCCGCAGCAGGCTGTCGTACTGAAAGATGGCGCGGAAGGAGAGCCGTGGGTTGTACTGGTAGTTCCACTTGGAGCGGATGATGTGGGCGGTCAGGATGCCCTGCTCGGGCGTGGTACGCGTAGTCAGCCGCTCGAGGATGTAATTGTTATCAATGGTCAACGGGTTCCAGGGGTGGATGGTTGCGGTTAAATTGCCGTTGACCTCATTGGCACGAAAGGGCGGCAGGTTGCCCGGAGGACTGAAGTTGATGACCTTATTCCAGTTCAGCGACCCATTGAAGGTCACCAGCTTCAAATAGCTGTTGTTGAGCGAGAAGCCGGTGTAATCTTCCACGAAGTCGGTGTTCCGGGCGAGGCTGGAAAAATCCGCGGGACGCAGGGTTTCATGACTGTATCCGTGCCAGAACGTGAAACTGGTGTTGGCCTTCAGGTTCACAAAGAAGCCAGGCTCATAGTCATAGTTGAGCAGCGTGCCGTGATGGTCCCACTCTGCGCGATGGAACAGTTCCGGGCCGTAGGAGGTCAGTATTTTTCCCTCTGGACGAAAGGTGTAAGAGACGAAATGGCTTTCGTGGCGGATATCAGGACGCTGAAAGAAGCCGGTGAGGGTGACGAAGTTTGCAGTAACGTCATCCAGGCGGACATCGTAGAAAATGTGCCGGCTGTTGTAGGAGGCGTACCAGTGATACATCACCCCGGCCAAATGCTTGCCATCAGCCTGGTCGTTGGTGCTGGCAATGACTTGTCCGAGGGTCTGAATGTGATTCCCAAAATGGAAGGTGAAATCGGCGCCGCCCACGCGATTGGAATTCGTTATACAAGCATTGCTCTGGCACAGGGACCGGTCTGCTGGGACTGCGCTCATCTCGCGGTCGCTGTAGAACACCCCCACCTGAGACTGCTTCCACAAATCACGCGTCAGGCGGCCTACGGTGAAGTAGGCGCGCTTGCGGCGCAACGGGTCGCCATCAGGAATGCTGCGGCCGGGACCGCGGTCATCAATGGCAAGCACGCCGATTCCATAAGGACCCAGCTTGCCCGTGAGCTTTAACCCGGCAAACGGGGCCGCAATGCGGCGCGTGAAATAAAGGTTCACCGGAGTGCTAAAGAAGCTCGCGCCCTCCTGGAAGAACGGACGCTTTTCCGGGAAGAAGACCTCGAAGCGCTGGTTCACGGTGTTTTGCGGCTGATCGCTCTCAAGCTGGCGGAAATCAGGGTTGACGGTGAAATCGAGCACCAGGCTGTCGTGGATAATCAGCTTGCCGTCAAGACCGGCAGTCCCGCCGAGATGGTTGCCGGCGATGAAGGGATGGTTAGGGTCGCGCTGATCGAGCGCGCGAAACGCACCCGTGACTCCGTAAGGGTTCAACTGAAAATTGCGCCCGGGGTTGATGCCGGCGAGTCCCTTGAGTTGCGCCTCCTGATTAAGCCTGCCTTGAATGCTGCTGGAGACATGCGGGTAAAAGCTATTATCGTTATCATGCGGCACCACCCGCTGAAACAGGATGCCCCAGGTCTGCTGTTCCACATTGGGAAAACGCAGACTCCTGAACGGAATGGACATCATGGCTACGTAACCTTCGTTGGTGACTTTACCGGATGAATCCCAAACCGTGTCCCAGGAAGAGTCGTACCCGTTGTCTTCCGTCCAGATGTAATCGTATTGCACACCCAGGGGATTGATCATGAAGCCGTAGGAGCGGCGCTTGTCGTTGAAGGTATCGAGATAGAGCTGGACTTCGTCGTGCTCGGGACCGATGTCTTCGCGGCGGGTCATGCGCGCACGGATCTTTCCCGGTTCTTTATCGAAGCAGACGAAGACGGCATAAAAATTCTTGGCATCGTAGCCAATGTAGACTTCGGTCCGCTCCTGCGCAGGCGCGCCATCCTTGGGGTCGCGCTGGATGAAGTTCTCAACCTTGGTCATCTGCTGCGCCACTCCGGGCGCGGGCTCCATGGTGAGAAAGTCTTCTAATTTGGGAATTCCAGAAAGCCTGGGGATCGTAACCACAGCATTCGAGGCGGCCTCGTTCGAGTGAAGATTACCGGACCGAACATCGTCTGACACGACGGCGTGCACCCCAGTGGCGGTCACCAGGAGGCCAACAAAAAACAGGCGCGATATGAGGCATTGGGAAGGCACGGGTTATTCGCGCTCCGCTGTTAGACGGAATGTAATGAGAAAAGTCTTTATGAATGAGAAGCCGAGGGCCTAGGCGGGGCGCCTCGGCCTTTTGCTCAATGGATTCAATAGGTTATTGGTGGGCGCTATAGGATTCGAACCTATGACTTCCACCGTGTGAAGATGGCACTCTACCGCTGAGTTAAGCGCCCGCAAATGAGCAGATAATTTTCCTTTCCATACTACAAGCTACCCGATGCTCGGGTCAAAACTCCGGATCGAGCAGACATGCAAGGCCACACAAACCGAAAACTATCCCGTGAACCGAATTGCGAACTAATGCCACTGCACAATTGAGTTTTGGCGGACTCCGGGGTAGGATACGCAGACCAAAGTCAATCTATCCTTAAAAGGAATATGGCCCATTGAGAGCAAATCCGCATAGCATCTTGATGTGGTTGCAACCATGAAAAAACTCAGGTTTCTGGTTTCGCTTTTGACGACGGAAAATCATTATCAGAGGCTGCAGGAATCCTTTGCCCGGGATACCGCCCAGCGGCTTGGGGTTGACGTAGAAATCCTGTACGCAAACAATGATGCGATTTCGCTCAGCGAACAACTGCTGAACGCCATTCAATCGCCTGCCAAGCATTCCCGTCCGGACGGAATCGTTTGTTACCCGGTGGGGACAACCCTGCTGCAAGTGGCGCGGCAGGCCGCTGCCGCCGGCATTGGATGGGCGGTGCTGAATCGTGAATGCGAATACACGGCGGAGTTGCGCAAGAGCTATAACTCCCCAATTTTTTCCGTCGGTACCGATAACGCGGAGATCGGGCGGCTGCAGGGACGGCAGATGGGCGCAATGCTTCCTCAAGGCGGCCTGGTTTTATACATCCTTGGCCCCAGCATCAGCTCCATTGCACAGTTGCGCTTAAGCGAGATGCAGTCCAGCAAGCCAGCCAGCATCCAGGTGAGGACACTGATCGGCAATTGGAGCGAGCAAAGCGGATATAAGGCCGTGAGCCGATGGCTTCAGCTAAGCACTTCGCACACGGCCCCGGTGAATTTGGTAGCCGCACAAAATGACGACATGGCCATAGGCGCAAGAAAGGCGTTTGAAGCAGAGACGCGCGGCGCAGAGCGCGAGCGCTGGGTCGGCCTGCCCTACATTGGTTGCGATTACTGTCCGGGAGCGGGACAGGAGTGGATGCGCAAGGGGTTGCTGGCGGCGTCGGTGGTCAATCCGCCCACTTCGGGGATTGCCCTCGAGCTGATGGTCAAAGCGATTGAAAGCAAGTCACAACCCGCCGAGCGAACTCTGGCCGCCCCAGCTTCTTATCCGCCCATCGAAAAGCTGGCGGCAACACCGGCGCGAAAAGCGTAGTAATACAGTACCCAGTTGTCAGTACTCAGTACTCAGAAAAAGCAACCGCAAAAGCTCTTCGCCGCAGATGAACGCAGATTTTCGGAAGATTGTGGCCCCCCCCAAACCACTTGCTAGCAGGTGTTTGGAGTGTCTCAAATCGCGTCTGACCCGCGTCATTATTGGCGAAGATCAATTCCGCGTGAGGGACTAGCTGGTAGTGAAAAAACAGCTCCAAGTTGAAAGCTCCAAGCGCCAAGGTTTCTGGAATCCCCAAATACGTTTTAGGCTAGGGTCGCACCCTAACGGGTTTGGCTCCGGTTTTCATGCTTTCCCAAGGGCTTCCGCGCCTGGGGTTCGCTTTGCTCCGTCAGGGCTGAAGTCATGACCTACCGCTCATTCGCCTCCGGCGCTGGAGCTTGGCGGAAACAGCCCCCATCCCACTTGCTTGCAGGTGGTTGAAGCGCCCCAAATCGCTTCTGACCCGCGTCATTGCTGGCGAAAACCGATCCAGGGTGGGGGACTAGCTGATGTAACAGTCCTCAGTCGTCAGTCCTCAGTCCTCAGTCCTCAGAATCTCGAGTCGCATCAAATTTTCAAAGAGCTAAAAGGCTACAAAAAAGCCCGCATTCTCGAATGCGTAACGTTGTTCTAAGGGCTCCGCAACCCCCTCGGCTCCGCTCGGGGTGCTGCGCCCTCGCCCACTGCTCGCGCTATCCGGCGCTCGCATTGGGGCTCACCCTGAACACACGTCTAGCACAATTATTGCCAGCCGTTTCTGAGAAATCAACAATTTGGTACCAGGGTGATACCAGGGTCAGGGCTGGATAGGTGCCAGGAGATGAACCCGCCCTTCCGCGAAAGGCCGGCACCTGACAGTTTGTGAGAGCCCTTCTGATGTAACGAAACCTCTTCAAAAACCACTATTTATGCGTCTGTGACTCCTCCAGCCTGCATACGTCGAATAGGCACAAACTGCACAAAACAGGGCAGATCCATCGCCTTGGGTGAGGCCTTCTCGCGGCTCGGCTGCAAGTCCCGCGCTGTTTCTAAAGTCCTTAACGCCGTTTGGGATTTTCTTGCCGTTTTGAGACAAAGGGGGTAAACTTAATGACCTCCCCGTACATCGTTCGCACTTCCCTATTCCGGAGGACAAAGAGCTCGTGACTGCCTTCCCAGGGTCAATGCGCTTGCTCACAGGACGCTGGTCTGCGCCGGTTCTCTGCTTCCTTTTACACATAACGAATGTCTTATTCCCAAACGCCAGGGCTAAAGCCCGACAGGTTTTTGCTTTTTCCCCCGGCTTAAAAGCCGGGGCTCCCACCCTGCGCCGCAAGCGGCGCCATCAGGAGATCACTTCCGAAGGATTGACCTGGAAATCGAGCCGTTGCGCAGTCCAGGAAGCGGCGCACCTCCGAGAAACTATTCATGAAATAGCTTCTATCTGGCGAGGGTGGACTTTTAGGCAAGGTATCGCAATAGGCTTCCTGCTGTGCCTACTGCCACTGGCGGCGGTAGGGCAGACGGTGAATGTAGCTAACTTTTCCTTCACGGATACGATCAGCGGCACGAGTACGACCACTATTACCGCTGGACAAAGCGTCACCTGGAATTGGGTATCCGGCTCACACAACGTACATTCTGGTTCAGGCTGCGTTGCAAGCGGCCCATTGAACTCAGGCAGTGCTCAGGTCGGCGGCTCCTACGGACCGATACAGTTCACAGCCGCGGGTGATTACCCATATGAATGCGATCCGCACTGCCCATCCATGGCTGGAACGGTGCACGTTAATCCAGCCGCGGCAGACCATCTGGTGTTGAGCGGTGTGCCGGGGAGCGTAACGGCTGGGACACCGTTCAGTGTAACGGTCACGGCCAGAGATTTTTACGGCAATGTTGCCACCAGCTTCGGCGGCACGGTTTCTCTTACCGGCAGCGGCGGCGGCACCTTAATTAATGGCCAGAATACCTTTAGCGTGACCCTGTTCACAGCAGGGTTTCAAAGCATCACCGCGAGCTCGGGTGGGGTTAGTTCCAGCACGGCGTTTCTCACCGTAGATCCGGCTCCTGCTTCGCACTTCTCGGTGGTTCCGGCGGCTAACCCGGTCAACGCGGGATCGGCCTTTAACGTTACGGTCACGGCGCTTGATCCGTATGGCAACCGAGCCACCACTGCGGGTACGGTTTATACCGGCACGGTGCACTTTACCAGTTCGGACCCGAGCCCGACCCTGCCGGCCGATTACCACTTTGTGGTCGGCGACAACGGAGCGCATACCTTCAGCGGCGTTATTTTGAGGACATCCGGCAACAGGACGGTTACAGCCACCGATACCATCAGCTCTATCACGGGCTTCGGCATAGTTACGGTAAATCCCGGCCCGGCCACGCACTTCGGCATAAATGCGCCGCCAACCGCGTTTGTGGGTCTGCCGTTCAACATCACGGTTACGGCGCTTGACCAGTTTGATAACCAAGCCACGACTTCGGGTACGGCTTATACCGGAACGCTGCACTTCACAAGTTCCGATAGCGGCGCGGTTCTGCCGGCCGATTATACTTTTGTTACCGGCGACAACGGAGCGCATAACTTCGGCGTTACCCTGAACACAATCAGCACGCAGAGCGTGACCGCAACCGACATCGCCCAAAACACCATTACGGGCAGTACCAACATCACGGTGAGACCGCCGTGACCAGCCGCCCCCAGGACCTTCTCCAATACCACGGCGATTAACTTCAGCACCAACGGAACAACTGCTACCACTTCTCCTTATGCATCGCCGATCGCGGTCTCGGGAATGACGGGAACTATTGGCAAGTTAACGCTAACCTTGAACGGATATTCTGATACTCACTGCCCAGCGGACCTTGCGGTTTTGTTGCAAGGGCCCCATGGCCAGTTCATAATCCCCTATTCTCTGGTTGGCCCGTGTTTATCCGCGGCTAATAACCTCACTTTGACGCTGGATGACGCTGCCGCTTCGCCGTTGCTGGAATACAACCCCGCTCTGGCTCCCGGTTCTCTAACCTCGGGAACCTACAGGCCGTCAAGCTACATCCTGTCGTTCTTCGCTGCGCAGCCAATTTTTCAAGCTCCAGCGCCGACCGGCCCCACTTACACCGCAACGCAGTTGGCTGCCAACGACGGTACGGCGACTTTCGCCAATGTCTTTAATGGAACCGACCCGAATGGGACCTGGAACCTTTATGTGCTCTATCAACCGCAACTCGGGCCGGGGGTTGATAGCGGCAAATTTACCGGCGGCTGGAGCCTGAACATTACGCCGCAGTTTACGTCCCCAACCGGCGGCGCCATCACCATTAACGATGTCGGAGCTTCCACGCCATATCCCTCGCAGGTCACAGTTGCTGGACTGCCCGGCAATATCACGAAATTATCGTTGACCGTCAATAACTTCAGCCATACATTCCCGCACGATGTTGGAATGTTATTAGTTGGGCCACAGGGCCAGAAGATGGTAGTTATGGCTGACACGGGCGGTGGAAATCCAGGGGACAGCAACGTAACCTTTACGCTCGACGATAGTGGAGCGACAGTCATACCCTCGGCCAATTTTCCAGCAGGTATCTATAAGCCTACTGCAGTCGGACCTTTTACAGATAGTTTCCCCGCTTCGGGGTCACCGCCACCGCCAGCAGCACCCTATCCTCAGCCGCAGCCTTTGGGGGCAGCAACCTTTGCCTCTGTCTTTAATGGAAGCGATCCCAATGGAACCTGGAGCTTATATGTCATGGATGATGCCGGCGCGGATGTAGGCACCATTGGTGGTTGGAGCCTGACTTTCCAGACCGATTGCCCGGCGGGGACGAACTGCGCCGCTTCTTCCGACTTTAATCCTTCTGTCTTTGGGCAGCCCGTGATCATTACGGGCGCGGTCAGCTCAGGGAGCGGTACTCCTTTCAGCCCACCGCCGTTGAATTTCCTGGATGGAATCTCGAATTTTGGCATCAGAAATCTGGACGGCTCTGGCCAGACTACGGAAACCGATTCTACTTTTTCGATAGGCTCTCACCCCATTACGGTGAACTATCCGGGCAACACCACGTTTGCCAGTTGCACTTCGGCGATATTGAACCAGGTGGTGGACAAGGCGGACACAACCACGATTGTCACCAACCCGATGAACCCTTCCGTGTTTGGACAGCTCGTCACCTTCACGGCCACGGTAAACGTCAATTCCCCAGGAGCGGGAACGCCCACTGGCACGGTCAACTTCTTCGACGGGGTTACTCCGTTGGGGCCGGGAACGCTGAGCGCCGGAACAACGACGCTCTCCACTGCAGGGCTGGCGGTCGGCTCCCATAGCATCACTGCGGTTTACGGCGGTGACTCTGACTTTAATGGCAGCACTTCGGCTGTGCTGACACACGTGGTGAACAAAGCACCCACCGCATCGTTCCTGGGTACTTCGGCGTCGCCCTCGATCTTTGGAATTTCCGTGACGTTCACCGCCAATGTGTCGGTAGTTCCCCCTGCCGCTGGAACCCCGACGGGAACCGTGACCTTCAATGACGGCGGCGTCCCGATGGGAGGAGGGACCGTAGCGCTGAGCGGCACTACGGCGACATTCCCCACATCGGCTCTGGCTGTGGGCAATCATACGATCACGGCCACCTACAATGGCGACGGCAACTTCAACGGCAGCCTGTCGGGAGGAGTCTCCCAAGTTGTCAACAAAGGAACAACGACCAGCACTGTCACGACCAACGGGTCACCTTCGGTCTTCGGAAACTCGGTGATGTTTACGGCGACAATAACAGTGGCCACAGGCGCCGGTACTCCAACGGGCACCGTCACCTTTATGGATGGCGTTTCCACGCTGGGAACGGGAGCGCTCAACGGCGCCGGACACGCCACGTTCTCCACAGCAGCACTAGCTGTCGGCGCCCATACCATTACCGCGGTTTATGCAGGCGATGGCAGCTTTGTCGGCAGTACGTCCGGATCTATTCCTCAAAATGTGAGCCAAGGCACGACCGCGACTGCCGTCGGCACTTCAGGATCGCCTTCAACCCTTGGAGGTTCGGTAACCTTCACCGCCACGATAACCGTGGCGACGGGAGCCGGAACTCCGACGGGTACGGTCACCTTTAAAGACGGCGCGGCTACGCTGGGAACAGGAGCGCTCAGCGGCGGCACGGCCACGTTCTCAACTTCAAACCTCAGCGTTGCCAGTCACAGCATCACGGCGGTTTACGGTGGCGACGGCAATTTCACGGGCAGCACATCGGCGCCCATCACCCAAGTGGTGAGCAAGGGGACGCCTACCGTGAGCCTGGGCTCCTCCGCGAATCCGTCGTTGCTGGGGAATTCCGTGACCTTCACCGCCACCCTGGGACAGCTCGGCGGCGTGTTTCCGACCGGTAGCGTATTGTTCCTCGATGGCGCCGCCAAATTAGGATCGGGCACGCTGAATGGCAGCGGAGTTGCCACGTTCTCTACTTCGGCGCTGGCGCTGGGAAGCCATCCGATGACGGCAAGCTATGGGGGCGACTCCAGCTTCCTGGGGAATACTTCGTCGGTAGTGCCTCAACAAGTAAATCCGAAGACGTCTACGACTACGGTCGTGGTCTCATCTTTGAATCCGTCATCATTCAGACAAAATGTGACTCTGACGGCGACGGTCACATCCACGGGAACGCCGACAGGAACGGTGACTTTCTGGGACGGCGCAAGGCAAATGGGTACTGCGCCGTTGAACGGAGGGGGAATCGCCACCTATACGACCAATCAATGGACGATTGGCTACCACCAGGTCACCGCGGTTTATGGAGGCGATTTCAACTTCGCCCTTAGCAGCTCGACCGTGCTGGTACAGAGGCGCTCCCCAAAACCGCATTAAAGACAGTCCTTAGTTCTTAGTTCTCAGTTCTCAGTTCTCAGTGAAAAGGCTCCAATCTTCTTGTGATTTTCGTCAACCTCCGATTTCGCGGATTGCGATGCCTTTCATGTAAAGACCATTCTGCAACGTCCTCTGATTGTAAAGTCCCTCTAAGTCTTGAAATATAAAGCTGGTTAAGCCCCTGATAAGAAGGGCATACAAGCCTTTCAAATTCTGTATTTTGCGTAAAAACGGGCCACATGTACTACAATTTCTGGTCAGTTCTTTTTTATGTCTTCTGGCTCCGAATCCCGGCCTCCTGTGGCAGATCCGTTAGCCTCTTCCACGCAGGCCAAAGCCGCTGATTCAGCGCAACTTTCCGGCTCCAGCGGGGTTAACTCGGGTGTGAGCAGCGTTGCGCTGAAACAAGCCGGTTTTGCTGGCCTGGGAGGCACGACAAATCAAGCGCCTTCCGGCGAGGCAGCCCTGACGCTCGCGCCGGGAGTCATCGTCGAGCTTTCCGACTCCGAGATCATGCTGCGAGTGAAGGCCGGCGATGATAGCGCCTTCGATTACCTGGTACAGAAATTCCGACGCTCGATGATCGGCTTTATGTTCCGCATGGCACGGAACCAATCTGTGGCGGAGGAGCTGGCACAAGAGGTCTTTCTGCGGGTTTACCGCTCACGGCAGAGTTATGCGGCCGAGGCCAAGTTCAGCACCTGGTTATACCGGATTGCAACCAACCTGGCGCTGAACCACCTGCGCGACACCAAGGCGGAGCGGGCCGAGGTCAGCGTCAGTCTGGATGAGCCTGACGAGGAAAGTGGCCGGTCGCTTGACGTGGCCGACAACCATTGCACGATAGAAGAAGAGCTGGTGCAACGTGAGCGCATGCAGAAGATACGGAGCCACGTGGAGGCCCTGCCGGAAAGACAGCGGCTGGCGGTCCTCATGCATAAGTATCAGGAGATGGATTATCGGGAGATTTCCAAAGTCTTAAAGATGAGTGAATCAGCAACCAAGTCACTGCTGTTTCGGGCCTACGAGACGTTGCGCGAGAAATTGAAGGACTTGCTGTGAGGTTGGTATGAATTGTAAAGATGTCCGTGAACAAATTTTCGATCTGGTGACGCCGGGCGCCACGGTAGATCCAAATGCCGCGCGCCACGTGGAAGAATGTGCGGCCTGCGCGGCCGAGGTAAAATCGCTGCGCCAGACCATGGCCCTGCTGGATGGTTGGAGCGCGCCGGAGCCTTCACCGTATTTTGACGTCCGTTTGCAGGCACGTCTGCGCGAAGAAAAGACCTTACAGCAACGCAACGATTTTGGCTGGCTCAAGGCGGGCTGGCTGCATGTGCGCTGGCAGCCGGTGATGGCAGCAGCGCTTTCGTTCGCCATCGCAGCCGGTGTAATGGTGTATCAAGCGGTGCCGCCGACAGCCCAAGTCAACGACAGCGCGGCGGTCTCTGATTTGCAGGCGCTCGACAAAAATTCGGATGTTTATAATAACTTCGATCTGCTGTATGACGACGAACCCCAACAGCAGCAACAACAGCAACAAGATCGGAACCCATAAGGTAACGTGATTCGCAGAAGGGCAATTTCGCTGATGCTGGCATTCGCTGTGCTGGCATGCTCGTTTGCCTATGCCGGTTCCAAGGGGCCGCATCCCAGCAATCCGCCGCGCAACCAACCCAGAATACAGAATATCCGGCCCGCCAACCCACGGGTGGGCGAGTGGCTTCACCAGCATAAAGACTTGAGTCCGGTGGAGCAGCAGAAGGCGCTTAATCACGATTCTCAATTCCAGAAGCTGTCTCCGGAGCAGAAGCAGCAATTGCAGAATCGCTTAACGGAATTTAATAAGCTGCCGCCAGAGCAGAAAGAACGCGTCATTCAACGCATGAAGGAATTCGATAGTCTGACTCCGCAGCAGCAACAGCAGGCGCGGAATTTGCAGGGAAGACTGCGCGACATTCCGGAAAACCGGCGCAAGATGATGCAACTGGCGCTTCGCAATCTGCGACAAATGGACCCGCAGCAGCGCGAGCAGGTGCTAAACTCCGAGCGCTTCAAGAGCATGTTCAACGATAACGAGCGCAGCATCATGGGCGGACTTGCAGAACTGCCCATTGGTAAGGGCGCGCAGCCAGAACCGGAAAGCGCACAGCAGCCCTCGCAACAAAATGCAGAAAAATAGCTTTTTAGCTTTTTAGCTCTTGGCTTTTAGCTTTTGGCGTCTACCCACCTTTGCTATGGCTACATCATTTTAAGGACTACGATATCGATATCTCGCAGTTTGTGTCGCCCCGCCGGGGCTCAGTCTCTCTAAAACAGGCCAGGGGTGTACAATGATCGTCTCTTTGGGGGACCAAACAAGTAAATTCTCATTGAGGTCGAACCCACGTGAAGCGCCTAGGAATAGCTCTTTTTCTGTCGACAGCCTGCAGTGGCGCAGTCGGCGCGCCACCTGGGTTGGCTCCTGTTATGGCCATTTCGACACTCCCGCATGCAGGCAGTTTGCCTGCGACAGAAGAAGCTGTCGCTCCTAAAGTCTTCAAAAATGACGATGCCGGGATTCAATTCGAACTTCCTGCCGGCTGGACGGCCCAGCCCGAAGGTAACACGTTGACAATTACCTCCCCGGACTCTTCCGTGAGTGTGGTCTTGTGGGCTCTTGAGGAGATGACCGGCGACGAAGCCCTCAAACGCCTTCGCCCTGAACTGGAAAAGACCATAAAGAACCAGAAGGTCACCAAACCAGCCAAGAAAGATACTTTGAATGGAATGCCCGTCGTGAGCGAGTCCGGCACTGGAGAAGTAGACGGAACAACCATCGAGTGGACGGTGGATCTCATAACCGCAAAGAAGCCGGTAATTTATCTTCTTTTTGCCGCTCCCGGTATGGTTGACAAGCACGCGGATGAGATAGCAAAGTTTCGCAAGAGCATCAAGAAGCTGACCTGAACGCGAACGTGAATTCCTGCTCCATCCTTATCTTCGCTACAAAGCGACCCTGGATATTAAGGCCCGCTGCCAGCGTCTGTGGAGCAGGAGCGATTCGCTGGCGCGGAGCAAATGCTGCAACTGAATCGTCATCCAGTCGATGGGACACACCCAGAAAAATGCTGGTAAGACCAACCGCCAATGCTGACCCCTGCATCGCACACCTGAAGTCGCTAAATAGTACTATTACGAGGGATGAAAAAGAACCTGACATTCGAATTTCATGTTTCGCGCTCAGCCCGTGACCGCTATGGCTTTGACGATGTTCTATTTACCCTGACCGGCAACGTGATCTTTGCCAATCTGAAGGCGAGCCGCGAGTTTGCTCACCGCATAAACCTGGCGCGCGACGTGGAGCACCATCCCGAGCGCGCGGTGTATCCCGGAGCGCTCAATGCCATGGCGCTGATTGATGAAGCCTTGCACGCCGTGGCCGCGCTTTATCGCCAGCAACGCGATCCGCAGGTGATGGTGGAGGCGCTGGCCTGGTTCGGTTCGCGGCTGGGCGACGAATCCCTGAACCGTACCTTGCTGGCCTTTGTCGAGCATTTTCCTTCGGTTGCCGTCTACCGTGGCCAACAGACAGCGGCGGATTGGCTCGCCGGTTCTACAGCAGGCGTGCCGCATCGCGCTGTGGCGCTCGAAGAGTTGATGATGCTATGGCTGGCCAACCTCAATCCGGGGTTCAAGAAATTCAAGGAGTTGTTCGACGATAAAGAGCTCACGACGAAGAGCACATATCCAAAAATTACCGCCGCGCTGCGTGATTACTTTGAGACGCGTCCGCGCTTCGGTCCTGAAAACCAGAACCTGGTGGACATGCTGCGCGCTCCTGCGCTGGCTTCGCCTGATTCGCTGGAAGGGCAGTTGGCTTTCATTCGGGACAAGTGGTCCGGCTTGCTGGGCGACTTCATGCAAAAAATGCTGACGGCACTCGATGTGCTGAAAGAAGAAGAGCTGGCGATCTGGATGCGCTTTCATCCTCCTGACCATCAGCACTTCGGCGGAGGGCCAACCTTTGGCGATTCGAGCGCGGCCGCGATCCCGCATTTTCGCGGCGCGGAGCAAGAATACGAGCGCTTCAGTCCTGACCAGCACTGGATGCCGCGCACGGTGATGATGGCCAAGAGCGCTTATGTGTGGCTCGACCAGATCTCCAAAGCCCATAAACGCCACGTGCATAAACTCGACCAGATTCCCGACGAGGAGCTGGATTTGCTCGCGCGCCGTGGATTCAACGGCCTGTGGCTTATCGGAGTCTGGGAGCGCAGCCAGGCGTCGCAACGCATCAAGCAGCTCTGTGGCAATCCGGAGGCGGTGGCATCGGCTTATTCGCTGCGCGAATACAACATTGCCGAAGACCTGGGCGGAGAGGCCGCCTACGTCAATCTGCGGAACCGGGCGTGGGCGCGGGGCATTCGCCTCGCGAGCGATATGGTGCCGAACCATATGGGCATTGATTCACGCTGGGTGATCGAGCATCCGGATTGGTTTCTCTCGCTGCCCTACACTCCATTCCCTTCTTACAGCTTCAATGGGCCCGATCTCTCGAGTGATGGCCGCGTGGAGATCAAGGTTGAAGATCATTACTTCAATCGCAGCGACGCCGCCGTAGTCTTTCGGCGGGTGGACCGCTGGACAGGAAATACACAGTACATCTACCACGGAAACGACGGCACCAGCTTTCCCTGGAACGACACGGCGCAGTTGAATTACCTGAATGCGGAAGTCCGTGAGGCCGTGATCCAGACAATCTTGCATGTGGCGCGGATGTTTCCCATTATCCGCTTCGACGCGGCCATGACTCTGGCCAAGCGCCACTACCAGCGGCTGTGGTTTCCCGAACCGGGAACCGGCGGAGCGATTCCATCCCGGGCCGAACATGGATTGACCAAAGCTGCTTTCGACGCTGACATGCCGGTGGAGTTCTGGAGAGAGGTTGTAGACCGCGTCGCGGCCGAGGTCCCGGACACTTTGCTGCTGGCTGAGGCGTTCTGGTTCATGGAAGGGTACTTTGTCCGAACGCTGGGGATGCACCGCGTCTACAACAGCGCCTTCATGAACATGCTGCGTGACGAGGAAAATTCCAATTACCGCACGGTGATCAAAAATACGCTGACGTTTGATCCCGACGTTCTCAAGCGTTACGTCAACTTCATGAACAACCCCGACGAACGCACCGCCGTGGACCAATTCGGGAAAGGCGACAAGTACTTCGGCATCTGCACCATGATGGTCACCTTGCCGGGGCTACCCATGTTCGGACATGGCCAGATTGAGGGATACAGCGAAAGATATGGCATGGAGTACCGCCGCGCTTACTACGACGAGAAACCCGACCCGTGGCTGGTGTCGCGGCACGAGCGCGAGATCGTGCCCCTGCTGCATCGCCGCCATCTTTTCGCCGAGGTGCACGAGTTTCTGCTTTACGACTTCTTCACTGACGACGGTCACGTTAACGAAAATGTGTTTGCATATTCCAACCGCGAAGGCGAAGAGCGCGTGCTGGTGGTTTATCACAACCGTTACGCCAATACCCGCGGCTGGATTCGCTCGTCCTGTGCCTATGCCGAGAAGTCGCATGGCGGCAGTCATCTGCGACAACGGACGCTGGGCGAGTCTTTTGCGCTCTCCACAGACCACTCCATGCTTGTGACCTATCGCGATGCGCTTACCGGGCTCGCCTACTTGCAGCGTGCCCGCGATCTTGCCGAGCGAGGATTATGTGTCGAGCTGCACGCTTATCAGTGCCACGTGTTTCTGGAGTGGCGTGATTTGAAAGATGATGGTACGCATCCCTGGGGACTCTTGTGCGACACGCTGGCCGGACGCGGAGTTTCCAGCTTAGAAGATGCTTTACGGGAACTTCAGCTCAAGCCGGTGCACGATGCTTTGCGGGCAGTGGTGGATCCCGCGCTGGCCGAGGCCCTGGCCGATTGTGCGGCTGCACCTGAAAGCACTGCAACCAAGGCCCGCATCCTGTCTGTAGTGGATACGGCCATGCACCGCGCCGGGATTCTGCTGGCTGAAAGCCAACGCTATGTTTCGAGTGGCGCCGGAAAATCTGCCGGCTTGATGCCGGAGGAGAAGTGGATTGGAGACTGCGATGCGACCGAACAAATTTTCGTCGTGCAGCTCTTTGCCGCGATGCGGCTGGCAACCTTGCATCAAGAGATAGACGATCTTCCGGCGTGGACCGGGGAAGCCGCCGCTGTTCTGCCGGTTGGCGATACTCCACATCAAAAAGCCATTGCGATTTGGAGCACAATTTTGGCGTGGTGCGCCGTGGATGCGCTGGGACATCTGCAGAATCCGCAGCAGCATGAAGCCGCTTCCGCCCGGCTCTTTGACGCCTTGCGGCTGCGGGATCCCTTGGGTGAAGCCTTCGCCTCGAGCGGCCTGGTGGATGAAGAACGCTGGCGGGCAGCGGCGCGGCTGCGCGCTTCTTTTGCGCATAGCTCTCTTTCCACTGCGCCCTTCAGTTGGGTGCATGACCCCGATGTTGCCTGGGCCATCGGCGTACACAAGCACGAAGAAGTAAGCTACCTGGTAAAAGAGCAGTTCGAGCGCTTGCTGTGGTGGATGAATTTACGCGCACTGCTCGAGATCGCCAAGACACAGCCGCTCGATCTGGAGAAATTATCCTTGTTGCAAAAACAGATTCAAACCCGGATGCGCGTGGCCGAAGACGCAGGCTACCGCGTGGAGATGCTGGAGCAGGCGATCACGGGCGAGAAGCCACGATAGGTTTAACCGCAAAGGACACAAAGGATAACAAAAGTGAGCGCACAAATTGCGTTCAGCTTTAGCTTCCTGTAGGTTGGTAGTTTCAACAATCCAGTGGAAACTACTATGAAAATCGAGACTCTGACTGTACACGCCGGCCACAGTTTAACGCCGAATGAAAATGAACCTATCGTTCCGGCAATAACCCTTTCCACAATTTTTGAACGCGCAGAAGATGGCAGCTACAAGCACGGACACGTCTATACGCGCGCCTCGAATCCCAACCGGCGGGCGCTGGAGCGCGCGCTGGTTGAGTTGGAAGGCGGTAAGGCAGCAGCGGCGTTCGCTTCCGGTTCAGCAGCGACGCTGGCGGTGTTTCAGGCGCTTGCGCCAGGCGATCACGTCATTGCTACGGAAGGCTTTTATGGCACCACCAAACTGCTGCAGGATGTGATGAAGCCGTGGGGGCTGGAGTACAGCCTGGTCAACACCAGCGATCTCGGGTTGCTACGCAGCGCTATCCGGCCCACGACCAAACTCATCTGGCTGGAAACACCTTCAAATCCGCAAATGCGGGTGAGCGATATTGCCGAGGTCGCCAAACTTGCCCACTCGTCGGGTGCGCGCCTTCTTTGCGATAACACCGTCGGCACTCCGATTCTGCAGCGATGCTTCGAGCTGGGGGCCGACGTGGTGATGCACTCCACGACCAAATATCTTTGCGGACACAGCGACGTGCTGGGCGGCGCAATTGTCAGCCGTGAGGATGATGCCTTCTTCCAGAAGATTCGCATGATCCAGAGCGCCGGCGGGGCGGTCCCCTCTCCGTTTGATTGCTGGCTTTTGCATCGCGGAATCCGCACTATGAGTTTGCGGGTGCGCATCCAGGCAGAAAATGCCCTGGCGATTGCCAAATTTCTGGCCGGTCATCCAGCGGTAGAGAAATCCCTTTATCCCGGACTCGAGACGCACCCCGGCCACGATATTGCCAGGAAACAGATGAAGCAGTTCGGCGGGTTGCTTTCGTTCCTGGTACGCGGAGGCCGCGAACAGGCGATCCGCGCAACCACGGGGCTTCGTATTATCCGGCGGGCCAGCAGCCTGGGAGGAACGGAAAGCACCATCGAACATCGCGCTTCGGTTGAGCCTCCGAACTTCGGTACGCCCGAGGGCCTGCTGCGGCTTTCGGTCGGCATTGAGCATGTAGATGACCTGATTGCTGATCTGGAGCAGGGGCTGCGCAAGGTGTAATTCGCAGAAATAATTGTTTACCGCGGAGGCGCAGAGAAAGATTGAAGATTGGGTCATCGGGTCATTGAGTCATTTTAGAAAGTCATTTCGTCCTATTGACATCACCCTTCGAACCATCAAACCAAAAGCAATCCCAAGATCCTTCCCCTTTGGCCCCGCTCAGGGCGAGCTTCGCTCGGCATACTTGAATCTGGTTTCCCACCCTGGGCTTTTATTTTTAGCTGCAAAAAAAAGAGCGCCGGAAAAACCGGCGCTCCAAGGGCTCAGAAGGGTGAGCAAGACTACGGCAGTATGTAACGCAGGTTCACATAGGCCATGCTGAGGTGCGCGTTCTTGGGCGCTCCGGCAGCCACGAACCACGGACTGCGCGTCACATAGGAGTACTGCATGATCAACTGCAGCGTTCCATGCTGCGGGTCTTTGAAGAAGGTTTGGATCCAATCGAAGGTGCCTTCCTGCAGGGCGCGATTGGCGCTGTTGGGGCTGTTGCCTCCACCAAACCCAATGCAAGGCTTGTTTTGGAAGGTACCATGCAGACCGTTGCAAGAAATTGGATTCAAGAGCGTGATAGGCGAGGTTATGTCGGGGAAACTGTTGCGCTGGAAGTAAGCTCCACCGTAGTATGCAGCCAGCGTAATGCTCTTGTTGATGGGCGCCTCGAACCCAAAAACCGTTCCGCCGCCGTGCACCAGAGAGCTCCGCGCATCAAATGGAACCACTACATTACCCGTGGCGATCGGGCGGACTACAGCTTGTGGCCCGAGTCCACCGACATAGCGGCCGCCGCCATAGCTGTAGAAGGCGTTGCCCACGAATTTCAACTGCTTGAACAGATCAACGTTAATGGCCGCGTCACCACCGCCGCCACTTGTGGAATGGGTAGGAATACCAAATTGACCTGGAATGGCAATTTTTACCGTAGTCAGCAACCCGGCCACCTCGCCGTGGAAATGCCTGCCACCGGCGAAGTTGGTGTCATAGGTAATCTTGGGGATGATGTCGGGATGCACGCTGGGCACAGTAGATTGATTGGCGGCGTCAAACTGTATCCCTAGTGCGGCATTGTAGGCGAAGGGATAAATTACTTCACCGGCGGCGACATATTGGTCGGGATTTTCAACTCCCAGAGCCAACGCCCAGTGTTCATCAGGATGGTAGCCCAAGCGGAAGCCAGCTTGGCGAGCGTAGGGCAGCCCAACCTGGTAGTTGGGATCCATGTTGCGGGTGTTAAAGACGTCGCCCGGATCGGGCGATATACCGACACGGTTGGGAGTCAGCAAGCTCCACGATTGGCCGCCCAGAATTTCCCACTTGCCGCGTTTCAGATCTACCCAATAAAGACGCAAGCGGTTGGTGTGGCTGTTGCTGGTCACAAACACGTTGGCTGCATCGTTGCCATTGAAGTCGGCCTCGACGTAACCCGTGATGTTGTTCTCGCCATACTTGGTATTCATTTTCAAGCTCAGGCGAGAGTGCTGCGCCGTCATGCGGAACTCGGTCAGGTGTCCTTGAATCTGGTTGCTGTAGGGTATGGCGTTAAAATTCGTTCCGATGGGATTGCCCGTGTTGGTGCTACGGAAGACCGTGGTGAAATCCACGAATCCGCCGGGGGTGAACTCGGCCGCGCCAATACGGAAAGAGAGCGGTGACTCCTTGGGCTTCTCGGGCTCGGTAAGCTGCGAACCCTGCGCCACGGCTACGGCGTTTGCATCCGCCGGCTCCAGGGAGTGCATGGAGGCATCCACCACATGCGCTTCACTGTTGGTGGCAAGTTGGCCCCGCAAAGCTTCAATTTCCTGCTGCTGGAGCATGATTTGTTTTTGCTGCGCAGCCAGAGCATCCTGCATTTTCTTGAGCTCATCGGCCACCGTGGAATCGGAAGCTGAAGGCGATGCAGCCTTCGGAGCAGCAGCCTGCGCGAAGGTTAAAGTTGAAAACAGTATCAGAAAACTTAGAGTCTTAAGGAATCTCATTTAAGGATCCTTTCATGAATTTTATTTTTCACGATTACCAGTGAAGACAGCAGAAGAGTTTAGCATGATGAATTGCAAAACAATAAGAAAAATACTTTTAATTGCCGAAATGTCGCGGGTTGAAACTTTTAATTCCTGAACTGGGATTAAAGAGGGAGTTCGGGAATAGTTCACGCTTAAAACCACGTTTTTTAACAATCTTTTAATAATGATGAGATAGAATGCGCGCCTTCCGGCTGACGTTTCCATCGGCCTTCTTACTTACAGCTATAGCGACGGAGCAACCTTGACTGTGAAGTCCCCTTGACTTGTGAAGTCCTAAGATAACGCTGTGTTGCGGAGCCCTTAGAAAAAATGGCGTGCCCAAGGAGACGATTTTAGAGCTTTTCTCGGAGATTTCGTGGCAACCTGCCACAGATCAAGTTCCCTCCTGAATTGAGCCTGTAGCATATTGGCGGCCCCGGAGGGAACTTGTCTGGTTATCTGACTTATCGGGAGTTAAACGACCGGTCGAAGGGCCGCACTCGTCACTCGGCTAACACGCCTCCGACGCCTACGGCCCGTAGTACCCCAGGCTTCGGGACGCTATTGATCGTCTTCAGAATGCGCGAGACGATCTGGTAAGGATCACCTTCGGCGTTCGGGCGGCGATCTTCCAGATAGCCCTTGTACCCGTTCTTGATAAAGTGAACAGGCATGCGGATCGAAGCACCACGATCAGAGAGACCATAGCTGAACTTGTCAATGGCTTGCGTTTCGTGGTGGCCAGTCAAACGCAGATGGTTATCTGGGCCATACACACCGATGTGGGCCGCGATGTTGTCGGAGAACGCCTTCATGAGGGTTTCAAAGTATTCCTTGCCACCGACTTCGCGGAGGTATTTATTCGAGAAGTTGCAGTGCATGCCGGACCCATTCCAGTCGCCTTTGATGGGTTTGCAATACAACACCATATCCACTTCGTATTTCTCACAGAGACGCATCATTAAATAGCGAGCGGTCCAGGTATCATCGGCGGCTTTGGCAGAGCCCTTGGCAAAGATCTGAAATTCCCACTGGCCTTTAGCGACTTCAGCGTTGATGCCTTCATGATTGATGCCAGCGTGGAGACAGAGTTCCAGATGTTCCTCGACGATTTGACGGGCCACGCTGCCCATGTATTTGTAGCCAACGCCGCAGTAGTATGGGCCTTGCGGACCAGGGTAACCTTCCTCCGGGAAGCCCAGAGGACGCCCATCTTTGTAGAGGAAGTATTCCTGCTCAAACCCAATCCACAAGTCAGGGTCATTCTCGATGGTAGCGCGTGCGTTGGTGGAATGCGGGGTGCCATCCGGGTGCATGACTTCACTAAGAACGATATAAGCGTCTTTGCGGCTTCCATCAGGATACAGAGCCACAGGTTTTAGCACGCAGTCAGAGCTTTTGCCCTCAGCCTGCATGGTAGAGCTGCCGTCAAAACCCCAATTGGGTAGATCAGCAAGAGTGGGTGGATGGTCAAAGGCCTTCAGCAGAGTCTTGCCGCGCAGGTCGGGAACGGGAGTCTTGCCGTCAAGCCAGATATATTCGAGTTTGTATTTTGCCATGGTTTTTGGAGGTCCAGTGGGTCGGGGCTTTGAGCTGCCTGACCTTCGTTGATTTAAACAAGTTCCAAATTACAGGGCTGGGTTGGTATCGTCAAATTCATTAAATCTATCGACTCCATTAGGTTTACTTTAACCCGCCTTCGTCGTTCTGCTTTGCATCAAGCTCGTAGGCGAGGCTAATGCATGATGAACGCTGTTACCGGACAAGTGGAAACTTTGACCGGTTCCATGCGGACCACGCGCGGATTCCGGTTCGAAACGAACAAAAGGGTATTGTGCGAGATCGTTGAAAATAAGCGCCGCAAAAAATGGCGCGCCCTAGGAGACGATTTAAGAACTCTGGTGGTTTTGCAATTTCCGAGTAGATAATTAAAAGAAACAAGACAGCCTTTCGTCCCAAAGGGGCTGTGCCCCTTTGGGACGGCCTTGGCCGGTCAATCGGATGTTCTCCCATTATTGTTTGCGGCCTTCGGTTTATGTGTATCTTTCTCCCAACCTACCTTAATGGCGTCCATGATCTTCACGCCGGTCTGAGGATTCGAAAGAATCTCCAGAGAAATCGTGTCCTCGTCGGACACCATCTGCGGTTCGGGCAATTCGGGCAGGGTGAGAAGAGTACAACCTTTCATTCTTTCGTTCTCCTGCTTCTGCCACTGAGGATCGAGCGGCCGGAAGGATACTCGAAATCGTGGCAAATCAGGATCCTTGGGCGGCTCAATGGCAAGATCGTATCCATAGCACGCGTTGGTCGTTTCTATGTGCCGATGAATAACCCGTTCTTTCCCCGCCGCCACACCACCGGCTACATCGCCATGCTCCTTGGTGCCATCGGACAATACTGCGTACGTGGTAACTGTGACCCACACGCCGCCCTGGAACCCAACTCCAGCTTGCATAAAATTCTTTTCAGCGCCTTTGCCAGGAAAGGTGTTATGGGTCTGTGCGTAAACGTTGGCGGTTGCGAGCGCTATCCAGACGGCGCCCAGGAATCGTAATGCGGCTTTAGTTTCCATTTTGATTGCTCCCTCGATTGATTTGGATTCTTACCGGACGCACCGGCTGAAAGCCCGATCCATTAATGTAGGTGACATAGCGCGCCTCGTTTCCGGAGAACTCCACTTCCGTACCTTCGATCACCGAAGACTCCAAAGGCGGCCTTGTTATGGGGTTCTTGTGGCTGTTGCCGCGCTGGAATATTACGAAAGCAAGCAGACACAGGCTGGCTACTGCGGCAAGGCGCGCTGGTAAGGAAATCGGCCAGAAAGACATGGGGCGGCGCCACCACGGGCGATGGCTCACGTGACGGCGATAGGATGCCATCACGCGGCTATCCAATCTCGCCGGTGTGCTGGGTGCACTCCAATGCTGGAGAACGGATTTTAGTTCCTGGTCCGACGATGCATCGGAATCGGACAAAGCCTGCATATTCTCTGACAATGCTTCATCCTCTTCCGATCGAGCAAATTTCCGGTCTTTTTTTTCGTGACTCATAGATTTGCATTCCTACGTGATTTCACAATGTGATCGGTTTTCAAAATAGGGCCGCAGTATTTTTCGGAGGTGCTCACGGGCGCGCCAAATCCGCGACTTTACAGCTCCGACATCGGCCCCCACGATCACGGCAATCTCTGCCAGTGGCAGCTCTTCATACTCGAATAGAATGAGCGCTTCACGCTGCAGATGCTCCAAGCCGGCGATGGCTTTTCGTACACACGAGGCCAACTCCTCATCCAGCAACCTTCGTAAGGGCTCCGGTGCGCCCGTACGGTCTGCCTCCGCTTGCACATCATCCGTTACCGGGCTGTCGTTTTTTCTTAATCGGTGTTCTTTCAAAGCGAGATTTCTCGCGGCCGCATATAAATAGGTTCGCAAGGATGCTTGCTGGGGATCAAAACGCCCAGGATTCCGTAGGAGGCCCAAGAAGCAATCATGCGTAGCATCTTCGGCCTCTACGGCAGAGCCCAACAGACGATATGCGAACCGGAACACCGGATCACGATGGCGCTGGTAGAGCAACTGAAAAGCAGACTCGTCACCGCCACCTGCCCTTTGCAATAGTTCTGCATCTGTCCACACCCCAGACATAGCCGCCGTGCTCCTTATCTTGTCTGCTTCACAAACTTATTACCGGAAGAGTTGCAAAAGATACGGGTCTCAAGAGGATTTATTCAAAATATTTCCCGGTTTTACTCGGTACAACCCGATGAGTTCGAAACGGCAAAAAGGATATCTCCGCAAATCGTTGAATGTAAAGGAAGAGAAAGAATGGCGCGCTCTGGGCAGATTCCTTCCCTGATTCGGGCTGTTGATGCCCCCGCCGATCCGCGCCCTGGCCCTAGTAAGCCGGTGAGCCTATGAGCCCATGGAGTCGGCAGCCGGCGTCCTGGGCAGCCCGCCTCAACGCTGAAGCGGCCGGAGCGCGCAGAGCTCTGAATTGCACCCGCCAAAAACGCATCGGACGGTGCATCCCCGCACCCCGACTGAAACCGTCGCCTGGCCCCCTGCCTTTATATACCTTGACACGTATATGCTCTGTGGAGTATATTAAGAGAGTGGAATCTGTATTCGAAATCATTGCGGAGCCTCGCCGCCGCGCGATATTGGGCCTCCTGGTCTTGTCACAACAGTCGGTGGGAGAGATCGAGCGTCAGCTTCGTATGCCGCAGCCGACCGTGTCAAAGCACCTGCGCGTGCTGCGCGAGGCCGGTTTCGTAGAATCCACGGTGGACGCACAGCGCCGTCTCTACCGGCTGAAACCTGAACCACTTCAGGAGCTGGATGCCTGGCTGGCTCAGTTCCGTCGGTTCTGGTCCGCTCACGTAGATGCTCTCGAACGCCACCTCGACCGCATGGGCCAAGATCAAGCAACACCAACGAAAAGGAAGATCAGGAGGAGACGACGCGGCCCAAACCGCGAACGTGATAAAGGAGAAACGAAATGAAAATCAAAGTAACCAGCGTATACGTGGACGACCAGGAGAAGGCCCTGCACTTCTATACGGAGGTACTGGGCTTTGCCAAGAAGACCGATTTCAGTCAGGGCCCATTTCGCTGGCTGACCGTGGCCTCGTCCGAGGAGCCGGACGGCACCGAGCTGCAGCTTGCGCTGAACAACAACCCCGCGGCCAAAGCGTATCAGCAGGCGATGTTTCAACAGGGCCAGCCCGCGGCCATGTTCTTTACCGACGACGTCAAGCGCGACTACGAGCGGATCAAGGCCCGTGGCGCCGAGTTCACAATGCCGCCCACCGACGTGACCGGCTCGACCATTGCGATGCTGAAGGATACCTGCGGCAACCTCATTCAGCTCACCCAGTTGGCACGCTATTCGCACTGAGGAGAAGAAGATGATCGATCGCGAGCAGTATGCACCGGGTCCTGCCAGCGGGGCGCACATACGAAAGGACCGGGGACAAAACGGTGAAGAAAAGTGGACGCTCATTTTCGTCAGAGAGCTGCGCCACCCGCCGGAAAAAGTCTGGCAGGCGCTTACCGACCCGGAGCATCTGCGCCAGTGGGCGCCCTTCGATGCCGATGGGAGCCTGGGTACGGTTGGAACCAGGGTGAAGCTCACCACGGTGAAAGCACCCAAGGCGCAGGTTTCTGAGACCACCGTGACGCGAGCCGACGCTCCCAAGGTGCTTGAGTACAACTGGGGTGACAAAGCTCTCCGCTGGGAACTCGAAGCCCTGGATGTCGATGGCGACGGCGGCACGCGCCTGACGCTGTGGCACAACATCGATCGCGGCTTCATCTCCATGGGTGCTGCCGGGTGGCACATTGCTTTCGATGTTCTGGATCGCCTTCTCATCGGAACTCCCCTCGGCCGCATAGTCGGCGCCGAGGCCATGAAGTTCGATTGGCCTCGGCTCAACTCTGAGTACGCCCAGCAGTTCGGTATTGAAACGCCCAGTCTGCGTCTTCGCAAACAGGCCCAGGAGTACGAGGAGGCCAGGCAAATCCAGCAGGCGCTCATGCCCAAGGAAATTCCGCAGATGCCCGGTCTGGAAATTTCAGGCAGTTGGCGGCCGGCGCGCATCGTCGGAGGCGACTATTTTGATGTCTACAAATTTGGCGCGAGCCGGCTGGGGCTCTGCATCGCCGACGTGTCCGGCAAGGGAATGCCGGCCGCTCTGCTGATGTCCAACCTCCAGGCAGTTGTCAAGGGGCTGGCGACCGAGAACACCTCGCCCAGGGAACTGCTGGAGAAGGTCAACCGCGTGATGTCGAGTAATACCACGGAGGGCAAGTTCATCACCCTCTTTTATGCCCTGCTGGATGTCGACCGCAAAACCCTGCAGTACACGAGCGCCGGACACAACCCACCCGTTCTCACCCGAAAAGACGGGGTTCAGGTACGCCTGGAACAAGGCGGCCTGATCGTGGGGGCTTTCCAGGAGAGTGTTTACGATCAGGGCGAGATCGACCTGCGGCCCGGAGACCGCCTGGTCATGTTTACCGACGGCCTGAGCGAGGCGGTGGACGGAAACGGCGAGGAGTTTGGCGAAGCGCGCCTGGCCGAGGCCTCGCGCGGCAACCGTCAACTATCGGCCGAGGCGCTTCACCGTTGCTTGCTGGACCGCGTCACCGATTTCTGCGGCGGCGAGTTTGAGGACGACGCCACTATTCTGGTCGTTGCTGTTTCCTAGAAGCTATCTGGCTCTGTTGACATCCTCGAAAAATCCTCACTTTTAGAAAATGTCATCCTGAGCCGCGTTTTATGCGGCGAAGGACCTCGGATGGCGATGGGAACTGCCCACGGCTTAAATCGGACCGCGCTTGGATTTTTCCCTCTCCATGACGAAATCTAGACAATGTTCAAGGATGTCAACAGAGCAGATGACTTCTAGATAGATGACTTCTAGATAAACGACAAACCGCGCATCGTCGGCCCGGTGTCACACCCGGGGGCATTGCAGCCGATTTTGGCGCACATGGACTGAAATCTGCTGGCACAATTTCAAAGCCAGGCCTGAGTAAATGACACGGTATCACCGATAAGTGGAGGACAAATTAATCATGAAAGATGCCACTAAACGTACGATTGTTCGCTGGATTCACATCGTGTTTAGCATTCCGATACTCGGTTATATTTATAGTCCGTTTGATCAACTTCCAATGTACGCCCCCCGTGTTCGGTTTGTCGTCGTTCCTGTCATGCTCCTTTCGGGATTGTGGATGTGGAAAGGCCATGTCCTTCGACGACTTATTTCGAAAAGATCGGCCTAACAAGACGCTGCAGGACCAGCCGATGGCCTGCCCCGACTACCGTTCGATTCGGAATCACAAAGCTCGATAAAATACAGCCTGTTACCGCTGATAGAAATAGGGATGCAAAGGATAACAAGATGAGGCCGCCGTTTCGCTCCAGGCAGGAAGTAATTATTAACGCCCCATTGGAAGCGGTTTGGGCATTCAACATGGATCTTAGGAAAATCCCGGAGTTTCATCCGCGTGTCTTTAAGGTGGATCTGATCTCGGGAAAGGCTTTTCGCGAAGCGGGTGTCTCATATCAATGTCATCTTACTGGCGGTAAGCACACGTGCATTGAAAAGGACGTGGAAATCATCCCGATGGAGAAGGTCGTTACCTTATTGCCCGAGGACACCTTCGGCATAAGCAAGATTTTCACAGATTACATGGTAGAAACGAACTTACACAAAATCGGAGACCTCTCGACAAAAGTGGAAATCAGCCACTATTACTCTACGAGAAGCTTGAAAGCGAAACTGTTGAACCTGGTGGCAAAGAGAAAGATTGCACGCGAGACTCAGGCTACGCTGAATGCGATCAAAGCTGCAGTAGAGGCTACTAGCCGTTCGGTGTAGAGAAGTTATGTACGAGACTGGTTCTAAGAGCTAAAGCCGGGTGCATGGGGCACCCGCTAAATTAGATGCAAGACTTGGAGCCTGTACATGAAAAGGGCCGTCCTTGTCGTTCCCGTCGTTAGTGCGGTTGCGCCCAACAATGTGCCGGGTAGAAAGCCGGCCCAGCCTCGTGTAGGATTGGCGCGTATCTTGGGTAGGGCGCGGACTAGTGTGCCGTCAGCCGCGCCGGGAGGAGATCGTGGCAAAGCCTAAAGCTGAGGACGACCGGGAAAAGAGAATCGAAGATTTGAAACGCCGCGCAGAAGAGCTTTGTGGTGGCCAGATGGAGGTTGGTAGCCTGGACGACTGCTCAGCCGAGGCGGAAGAGGCATTCTGGAAACAACTGGTGGACTGCGAGGAAGCTCCGTGGACGACCAACTGCCAGCAACTTGAAAACGCGGGCGTGTCACTCCCACCGCCGGATTCGCTCAAGGATGAGGAACTGACGGCAAAACTCTGGGAGATAATCCAAAAGCTCGCCCTGCTTCATGTGTTTATAGAACAGACAGATCATCTCAGCGACCGCGAGCTCTATACCCATCTCTGGACCGATTCCCTGCGGGAAGAAACAAAGGCATTGCCGCTGGCTGCGAATTCTGCGTGCCACATCCAGATGCTCGGCAGCGGCAGCGAGGAAGATAACCTGCTCTATCTCAAGTATTACGCGGATGACACCTGGCGCCGGCATTGGCATGAGGAATTTCCTAATGATCCCATTCCTATGCACCAAGACCCGCCTTACGACCGCGACCGTCTGCTGCCCAAGCCGGATTACGGTCCGCCCACTGGCCGAAAGTCCAACTGAAGCCGGGGAAATTCGGGGACAGGCGGGACGTTTTCTGCCATTAGCGAAAATCTAGACCGCGGGACTGGTTCTATGTTGTTGTTGTTGATCGAGAAGTCCCCCAAAGCTGTCATCCTGAGCCTTTGACTCGCAGGTGCGAGTTAGGACTGAAATGAACAAATTGCGTACTAGTTCTACAGCTTTGTCATCCCGACCGGAGCCGCGCACTTTGCGGCGGAGCGGAGGGATCTAGGGGTCCCCGGGTCCCTCCAGACTCGTTTGTTCCATTAGGAGAGTTTGTGACTTTTTCGTTTTCACGAACGAAGCAACACTAAAAACAAATGCTTTTGGCATCAAAAAAATGTCCAAATTTCAAAAAGTCACAAGCTCTGAGCGCAGCGCTAAAATAGGTGCGAGAGTTGGAGTACACATGAAAAAGCCCGTCCCGGTGGAATCGGCCTCTGCATTCATTGACCAACTGGTCGCAGGACTCACAGACTGGCGTGGCAAAACGCTGGCCAGCATCCGCAAGAGCATCCTTGCGGCCGACCGGGAGATCGTCGAGGAATGGAAGTGGATGGGAAGCCCAGTCTGGTCTCGCGACGGAATGATCGCGGTCGGCAACGCCCACAAAGATAAGGTGAAGCTTACCTTTGCCCACGGGCGAGCCTCCCCGATCCTGACAAGCTCTTCAACGCCGGCTTCGCAGGCAACACGTGGCGGGCGATCGATTTGTTCGAGGGCGATAAGATAAATGAGCGTGCTCTAAAAAATCTCGTCCGTGACGCCATTGCTTTCAATCAGATCAAATTGAAGAGGAAAGCGCCTGCGGGGACCCGAGCGAAAGTACCTAAAAGTAAAAAGTGATGAAACTACAGCTTTTTCTCACTAGCACTCATTGAGAATATTCGGATCTCGACCACTCGTTCAGAAATCTTCTTGAACGTGGAATTCGTTCGGGTTCGTCAAAGCAATGTGGCTTGGACCCTTCCAGGCCGGAACCGCCCGTGATTCCGTAAGTGCATTCTGGTTCTACTCTCGGGCCAGCGCCTCAATGGGGTCGAGTTGCGCGGCTTTTCTCGCCGGAAGATAACCAAACACGATCCCGGTCAGAAAAGCACAGGCGAAGGCGACGACGATTGGTATCACGGTGAAGATTACGCGCCAACCTGCGATGGTGGAGGTTGCCAGGCCACCGCCAATGCCGGCGAACACCCCGATCAGTCCGCCGATAAAACAGACCATCACGGCCTCGGTGAGGAACTGGAACAACACATCGAAACCGCGAGCGCCAATCGCCATGCGGATGCCGATTTCGCGTGTGCGTTCGGTGACCGAGACCAGCATGATATTCATTACGCCGATGCCACCTACGACAAGCGAGATCACGGCAATCGCCACCAGAAGAGAGGTGAGCGTGTTCTGGGTTGCATTGGCCGTGGCAATGGTGTCGGCCATGTTCCGGATGTCGAAGTCTTCCTTGCCGTGGCGCTTCATCAGCAGTGTGCTGAGTTCAGATTGCACCATGGTCATGTCCGCGCCCGGCGCTACTCTTATGACGAAATCGCTGAAGAAGCGTTGACCAAAGACGCGCGCTCCGGCTGTGGTGTAGGGAAGCCAGACGGAGTTATCCATATCGTCGCCCCGGGTATTCAGGCCTTTGCTGCTCAAGACTCCAATGACCAGGAAAGGCGCTCTGCCAATGAGCACGTACTGGCCCAGTGGATCCGTGCCCTTGGGAAAAAGGTTCTTCATGACAGTCTGGCCGAGTACAACGACCTGGGAATAGCGCATGACGTGTTCGGCCGAGAAGAACACGCCTAATTGCAGAGGCCAGTCGTGCACAGCGGGGAAGCTTTCGCCGGTGCCGAATGCGGTGACCGTCAGATCCTGGTCGCCAAAGCGCAGCAACGCGGAGATGTCCGTTTCCGGATTCGCGATGGCGACACCAGGCAAGGCACCCATCGACGGCAGATCTTCCGGCAGAAAACTGGTCACCATGTTGGATGAGGCACGAGCCGCCGGCGCTCCGCGCCTAACCGTCAACAGGTCGGTACCCATAGCCTGGATGCGATCGAGGACGTCCTGCTTGGCTCCGTTTCCGATTGCCATCAAGGCAACTACAGAGGCGACGCCGATGATGATTCCCAGCATGGTCAGCAAAGTCCGCAGGCGATTGTGCACGAGCGAACGGAAGGCCATCTTCAGAGACTCGCCGAGGACGGCTGAGCCTGCCTTGACATCCATTTCCGGATTGCCGGCCTGCGCCTGAATATCCGCCTCGCCGTGTTGCTGCTGCTCGTCGGAGGTGATTCGGCCATCCGCGATGCGAATCACGCGGTGCGCATACGCCGCGATGTCTCTGTCGTGGGTCACCAGGATGATGGTGTGGCCTTCCCCGTGCAGTTTCGCGAGAATGGCCATGACTTCCTTGCCGCCCTGGCTATCCAGCGCTCCCGTCGGTTCGTCGGCCAAAATCACGGGCCCGCCATTCATGAGCGCTCGGGCGATGCTGACGCGCTGTTGCTGGCCGCCTGAGAGTTGGCTGGGAAAGTGTTCCAGGCGGTCGCCCAGTCCGAGTTCCTGCAGCAAGCCGCTGGCGTGCTCGGCCCGCTTCCCCTTGGCCATGCCACGGTACACGGCCGGAACCTCCGCGTTTTCCACGGCATTGAGATCTGACATCAGGTTGTAGCGCTGGAAAATGAAGCCGAAGGTATCGCGCCGCAGGGCCGCCAGTTGATCACCGTCGAGACTGGCTACGTCGATGCCGCGGATGGAGTAGGTGCCGTTCGACGGTTTGTCGAGACAGCCGATGATATTCATCAGCGTGGACTTGCCGGAACCGGATGCGCCCATGATGGCGACGAATTCCCCGCTGTGTATCTCCAGGCTTACTTCCCTGAGCACTGTCAGCGGCTCGCCACCGGTTGTGTAGGTGCGGCTGACCGCACGCAATTCGAGCAGTGCGGCGGGCATTTAGCGGCCCTTCTGAGAGCTCAGTGCGCTGGTCTTCTTGGCCGCCGTTGCCGTCGTCGTCTTTCCGCCGATGACGACCTGCTCCTTCTCGTTGAGCCCGGTTGTGACCTCGGCTGCAAGCTCGCTTTTAATGCCGATCTTGATAGTGCGCATCTCAAGGGCGCCATCGGGTTTGAGCACTTGCACCTTGATTTCCGAGCCTTCGGCGGCGTTGCCGATGGCGGCCACCGGTACAAATAAAACACCCTTGGCCTGCGCCAACACGATGAAAACTTGTGCCGTCATCTGAATTTTCAGTTCACCCCCGGCATTGGGGATATCGAAGAGAACGTCATAGAAGACTACGTTGTTGATGAGTTCTGGAGTGGGAAGAACTTGCCGGACCTTCCCAGTCCAGCGCCGGGTCGAGCCCAGGATGGTGAAATAGGCAACCTGGCCGGGTTTGACGTCGATAATGTCGGCTTCCGAAACTTGCGACCAGACGGTCACGGTGCTGGTGTCGGCAATGCGCAAGATATTCGGCGCCGACTGATTGGCGTTGAGTGTTTGGCCTTCCTGCAGGGTGATGGAAACGACTTCACCCGCCATGGGCGCCGTGATCTTGGTATAGCCCACATTGGTTTTGCCGGTGGCCACGGCCGCGCCGGCCTGTCTCATTTGCGCCGAGAGCGAGGCGGCGTCGGCCAGAGCGGCAGCGTAGGCGGCCCGGACTACGTCACGGTCGCTGGCGGAGATTACCAATGCGGCAAACAGCGCGTCGCTCCGGACCATCTGCGCCTTGGCGAGCACCAGTGCAGCCTGCTTGACAGCGCGCTGCGAAGTCATGCTGGAGAGGGCCGCGTTGGACGATAGGAGCGCGGTGTCCGCCAGGGCCGGGTCAATTTCCGCGAGCAACTGGCCCTTTTCCACGTGATCGCCACGCTGCACCTTCAATGATTTGAGCATGCCGGAAGTCTGGGCCCCAACATCGACATACTTGACCGGCTGAACGATACCGGCCGCCACGACCGTGCTCTCGATATCGCCACGTTGCACCGTCGCTGTAGTGTAGACAACCTTGGGTGTCGCAAAGGCCCAGTGATAGCCGAATGCGGCTGCAACCGCCACCGCCACGGTTCCGATCAGCCAAAAGCGGCGTCTCTGCCAGAAGGATGCTGCATGAGGAACTTTTTGAAGTGAAGGACTTACATCTCTCACACTTGGTACGAGTGTAGGGACCGGACTGATCTTTGTCGTTGCCATTATCCTGGCTCCAAACCCATTGGCAACGCCCGGCCTGCCGCGCAGAAGTAAAAACCTCAGGGTCTGTTTTCCTTATAGTCTTCTAACTTCCTGAAATCTGAGCCGGATTGACCATCGAATGGAATGGCCCCTCTGTTTCGTCCTAATCAAGTCGACAGCGGTTCGTGCTCTAAAAAATCTCGTCCGTGCCGCCATTGCTTACAATCAGATCAAATTGAAGAGGAAAGCGCCTGCAGGGACTCGAGCGAAAGTACATAAAAGTAAAAAGTGATGAGACTACAGCTTTTTCTCACTCATTCTCTTTGCGGAACTGCCTGACAATGGTGCTTGACGCCGCTGGATTGTCTTCAACCAGCTCCCAGCCCTGAAGTCAGGCGTGAGGGAACATCATGTCCATATCCATATCGAAGAGCGGTGGCATCATCGGGGTATCCGATCATGGCGGCTGGGCGGTGCTGGTGACGGTGGCGCGTGATGGGACGCTCCTCGACCGCCGCCGGGTGGAACTCGTGGGCGAGGGCCTGCCCAAGATTCCGCACCACAGCGAAGGTCAAGGGCTCCCGCTCGACGAGGCCGTGGAGTTAGTAGAGCGCGTGCGCGTGTCGACGGAGAGGCACGCGGTGCTTGCCTTGGACGCTGTCACGATGGCGGTGCCGCGTATCCTTGGTGTCGCCCTTCGCAAGTGCCCACAGCTTCCACCCACGATTGCCGAGCGAATCAAGGACTACCGTGCGCAGAACGTTGCCGACTGGGTGATGTACCGCAAGGCCCTGGCCTCCGCGGCCGAGGCGCGGGGTTGGCCCGTCCACTGGTACGACGCGAAGAGCGTATTGGGTGCGGCGCGCCAGGCGTTGCGTGTAGAGAACTTCGACGCTTACTTTCTCCAGGTGCGGAGGGCCGTCGGGCCGCCCTGGGACAAGGATCACAAGCTCGCAATGGCGGCGGCCATAGTCACGGCGCCCGCGGCTGTGGAGTAACCCGCGGAACCTGGAATAAGGCCGTTACGCTAAGCAGCTCGTCGTCGAAGCCCGAGCTGGCTGGGTGGCCCACTCTTTCGCGCGCTTTTTGCGAAGGGTGGGGATTTTGTCTTTAAATCCGCGTTCATCCGTGGCAAAAAAGATTCAAAATGATACCATTCTGATATCAAAAAGCTGATTTTCACCAATTGTGCGTCATCATGATCCTCAGGTGTCCCTAAAAGGGATACCGGAAAGGATATCTATGAAAATCGCAGAGCTTTTTGGAGTAAAAACCAACCCCAGCCAGCAACCCCGTTGCTGCCACAAACGTAGTGACGGGACCGAGTGCAAAGCCCATCCCCGGAAGGGCAGGCAATATTGCTTTCTTCACGATCCCGAGTCCCAAAAGAAAAGCACAGCGGCACGCCGCGCCGGCGGAGTCCTTCGCAGGCGCAACGCTCCAGCTACTCCCCAAACCATTCCAGAGCTGGCCTGCCTTCTCGCCAAACCAATGCGCGAAGCCTCCGACGTGGCCGAGTTTTTAAACGAGGTCGCCCGCCAGTTCTGCCAGGGCAACATTGACCTCCGCGCCGCCGCCGAAATGCGCCAGTGCGCCCTCGCTGTGCTCCGCACCTTTGAGTTCGAGGCGCGCAACCAACGCGAGGCCAACCGCCAAGCCTCCCGCCCTGCCAAAAAACAGCGTGTTGAAAGCGTCAACTTTGTCGTGAGGGATATTGTCACCGGAGCCGTGTACGACCCTCACAAGACTACCGGCGCTTCGGCCCAGAAACCTTCCTCCCCGCCCGGCCAGCCAGACACAAAAGAAGACCAACCAGATCAAAGCCGGCAGAACAGCGTCAGCCCCGCATCCGCTGCCAGCGCCCAAGCAAAAGATCAGGCAAAATCCCCGCAACAGGCAAAAGCTCAGCCACCGGCCAAAGCCCAGCAACTGAATAAACAAAACGAACCACAACCGAACGACCAGAATAAGCCACCACAGAACGACCAGAACAAACAACAAGCGAACGGCCACTTTGCCATGAGCCCAGCCCTGTCTTCCGCTCAGCCCGTCGCACCTCCGCCGAAAGAAAATCAACCTGTGCCGTACCCTCCCGGCCTTGGGCCTCGCTATATCAGCGTGGCCACGCCCAGCATGCCGTGGTGGAGAAGACAGCAATTCAACAACCCCGGCTTCGTGACCGGCACGGTTCCCCAGCCAGCAGCCATGCCGGCCCCGCGCTTCCGGGGCACAAGGCCGTAGCAGGGCTCTAAGAGTTTAGAAAGCATCCCAGGATGCGGGGCTTACTTGGAGTAATGCCCTTAGAGGTCTTTGAAAATTCGTTGTCGGTCGGTATTGCCGAACCCTTAGAACGGGTGAGCGAAAAGTGAGCGTCGGGTCGCGCGAACTTTTTGCGAGTCGGGGTCCCCAGCAAGCCCGGTTTTGGCTTGATGGGGTGAGGACGGCGAAGCAGCCTTGTTTTGGCTGCGGAGCCCTTAGAATGAAGCCCCAGCCCGTGGTTGTCAGGGCACGGATTTATCCGTGCCGTTAAGCTCTTGAAAATGAACAACTCCGCTCTGCCGAAGGCCAGCGCGCATCCCGCAAAGCGGGAGGAGCGCTCAGAACAAAAGCCCCCTAAGGACTGAGGACTGACAACTGAGGACTGCCCCCAGCAAGTCCCCTCCCTGAAATCAATTTTCCCCAGCAAATATGCGGCGATCAGCGCTGTTTTTAGGGCTCCAGCCACTTGCTGCAAGTACCCCCGTCGCACACTACTTGACGTGATCTTCCAAAGAGCAAAATCGAAGGAATGGCGCGCCCGGAGAGATTCGAACTTGAGCCGTTTTGCGGGCATGAGCGAAGCGGGAGCCTCGGGGTCCCCGGCAAGCCCGGTTTTGGCTTGCTGGGGTGAGAGTCCGCAGGCGAAATCCTGAGCGCAGCCGAAGGATCGGGCGTGAATGTTTTGATATCGAAAATGCGAGGGTTGGAAGGAATGGCGCGCCCGGAGAGATTCGAACTCCCGACCTACTGATTCGAAGTCAGCCGCTCTATCCAACTGAGCTACGGGCGCGCAAGTGTGTTTCCGCTGGCAGAGATATTTTACCCGGAAGTGAGCTTCGGGGTATTGTTTCTTTGCTTGTTCGCGGACACGGCCTCCAGCCGACGTCTGCTTTGATATACTGCGGGGCGCTTAAATCGCGGACATGAGCTGAACTCTATTTGTACGCCTCCCTGATTCCCAAAATCAGAAATGGCAGCAGCACGGCAAGAATCCACAGCTTGGCGGAGGTGCGTATCTTTTCATCCTTTTCCCAGCGGAAGAGTTTCATGCCCACGATTGTGCCGGCCACGATGGTGGTGAGCAATGCTGCAATCGCCGCCCACTCCTGCATCAGGCTGTGATTTTCCACCATCAACTCATGCACCCCATTTACCAGGTAAGTTGCTGGAATGAATTTACTGACCACCTTCAGCCAACCGGGAAACATTTGGGCGGGGAAAGTTGCTCCGCTTAAAAACATCAGGGGAAAGTAGCAAAGCTGCACCAGAACTGTACCTTCTTGCATGGAGTTGGCCACCGAAGCAATCACCAATCCCAGAGCGCGAAAGGCCAGTTGTCCTATTGATATAAAGGCAAGAATTGACACCATGTTGGAAGGCCACGGCATGTGGTAGATAAGGTGCGAAAGCGCGAATATCACCACGATGTAAGGGAAAAAAATGACCCAGCCGGTGACCATGGATCCCAACAGCAAGGGAATCGGCGTAATGGGTGTTACCTTGTATCGGCGCAGGATATTCAGCTCCCGCTCCTGGATGGCCCTTAGCCCGGCACCAAACAATCCATTGCCCAGCACGCCCAACGCAATGCTCATGCTCAGCACCTGAACAATTTTGTTGGGGACGTTACTCGCGCTAAAAAAAATTCCAAAGATGAAAAAGAACATGAGCGGAAACAGATAGTTGAAAAAGATCACAGCGGGCCGCCGCATGGCCAGCTTCAGGTCAATTGCAATGAGAGCCAGATAGGATTTCGTATTCATTTTTATTTCGCGTTTTTATTATTATTTCGCTCCGCTCCAAAACCGCTGGAGGTTATTAGTCACGCAGCTTCTTGCCCGTAAGTTCTACGAAGACATCTTCCAGGGTAGGCCGCTTCAGGTGGACATCTTCCAACTGCATTCCGTTCTGGTCGAGCCACTTCATGATCTCAACCAAAGTACGGGCCGGGCGGGTGGAATGAACCGTTAGAGTGCGGCGGTCGTCATCCAGGCGGCTATCAACCGCATCGGGCCATTGCGGTAACTGAATGCCATCAAAAGGCTGGGCGCACGTGATTTCGATGCGGGATTGTTCACGGCTCTTCTGCTGCAGCTCTTTGGGCGTACCCATGGCGACGATCTTGCCTTCATCCATGATGGCCACGCGGTCGCACAGGCGCTCGGCCTCTTCAATGTAGTGCGTGGTCAGCACCACGGTACGTTTTTCCGCTTTCAGCTCTTCCACCAGGCGGTGAATTTCAAGGCGAATCTGAGGATCAAGCCCCGTGGTGGGCTCATCGAGAAACAGCAGTTGCGGATCATTCACCAGCGCGAGTGCAATCGCCAGCCGCTGCTTCTGGCCTCCGGAGAGGGTGGAATAAAACGCCTCGCGTTTCTCCCACAACTGCAAGCGCTTGAGAAGCTGATCGGCGCTGACGCTGCGGGTGTAGAAAGTTGCAAACAGGTCAAGCGCTTCGCGCACGCGGATTTTTTCCGGCAGGTTAGTGGCCTGCAAACAGACTCCGATGCGGTCCTTCAACTGCTGGGTTTGCCGGTCGGGATCGAATCCCAGAACAGAAGCCCCACCGGCGCTTCGCGGACGGAGGCCTTCCAGGATTTCTACCGTGGTCGTCTTGCCCGCACCGTTTGGTCCTAAAAGTCCAAAGACTTCGCCCGCACATACTTCGAAGTCAATGCCTTTGACCGCTTCCAGCGTGCCGTAATTTTTTCGTAAATCGCGAACAGAGATGACTGCTTCTGAGCCCATATGAGTATTGACTCAGGGTATAGGCGGGGCTTGCTAATTGTCCAGCGGCAGCAAAATGCTTTCTACTTGGAAGCAAGTTGAACCGGATGTGCCGGCTCCGCAGACACGGGCGGGGTATTGCGCTTGATGAGATACTCGTTGACGATCTCTGCAATGAGGGCGGCCGTGGGGACTGCGATCAGGACCCCCACAATTCCGGCGATAGCGTCGCCGATAACGATAGAGACGATGATAGCCACCGCGGGCAGATGAACGCGCGATTTCATGATGCGGGGGTTCAGAAAAGCGTTTTCCAGGTTGTGATAAACCAGGTAGAAGATCGTGACTCCCACTACTTTGCCAAAGCCGTCGAGCGCGGCAACCAGGCCGGCAGCAACCAGCGTAAGCACAGGCCCCAAAACGGGAATGATATTAAAGATGGCTGCCAGTAATCCGAGCACATAGAAGTAGCGCACATGCAGCAGCCAGTAGGCCAGGAGGGCGGTTATGCCTTGCGCCAGCATGAGCAATCCCTGGCCTCCGAGCCAGCGGCGCATACGGCTGCCGCCGCGCTCAAGGGTGGCACGCAAGCGCGTCTGTTGGCCTGCCGGAAAGAGCGAGACCATCCAGTCGAAAGAAGTTTTGCCATCGAGGATGAAGTAGGCGGCCACCAGAATCACAGTGACAAATTTGACCATGCCACTGGTGAGGTTTCTAAACACATCGCCGATGCCGCCGATGAGCAGCTCAGCATAGCGCTTGAGATCGTTTTCATCGAGGTGAGAGGTCATGGGTACGTGCTGGTGGGCCCAATTCAGCCAACTCTGCACGTGATCAGGCAACTGTTGGGAAAGTCCACGGGCATCGCGCACAATCGGGGGAACAACCAGCCAGAAAAACAGGCTGAGGGCGACAGCAATCACAAAGAAGAAAATCAACAGGCTTAAGCCCGGGCCGGGGTGGCGTCCTTTGATGCTCCAACCGGAAATCCATTCCACGATCGGGGTGAGAAGCACGGCCATGAGCACACTCACCCAGAGGAGCAGCAGCGTATAGCGCAAGGTGTAAGCCACATACAGCAGCACGCCCAGGGCGAATGCGAGCAACACTGCGGATTTGGGGTTGCCGTTCAATCGAGCATCTGTTAAAGGCAAAAATCTAAAAATGCTAGAGGATGTAGCGAGACAAATCCTGGTCTTTCACGATGTCGCTGAGCATCTTCTGCACGTAAGCGGCATCAATCTTCACTTCTTTTTCTTTCAAGTCCGGCGCATCGAAGCTGACGGCATCCAGCACGCGCTCCATGATGGTATGCAGGCGGCGGGCGCCGATGTTTTCCATGTTTTCATTCACGCGGAAAGCAAAGTGTGCAATCTCATCGAGGGCTTCGGGGGTGAATTCCAGCTTCAGTCCTTCGGTTTCGAGCAACGCCGTGTATTGCTTGACCAGTGAAGACTTGGGCTCGGTGAGAATGCGTATGAAGTCTTCCATGGTGAGCGACTGCAACTCTACCCGAATTGGGAAACGGCCCTGCAACTCGGGAATAAGATCGCTGGGCTTGGAGACGTGGAATGCCCCGGCGGCGATAAACAAAATATGGTCGGTGCGCACCATGCCGTAGCGGGTATTCACAGTCGTTCCTTCCACAATGGGAAGAATGTCGCGCTGCACGCCTTCGCGCGAGACGTCTGGCCCGTGGCCGCCTTCGCGTCCGGCGATCTTATCAATCTCGTCGAGGAAGATGATGCCCGACTGCTCGACGCGCTCGACGGCAATGCGCGTTACCTGGTCCATATCCACCAGGCGCTGCTCTTCTTCCTGAATGAGGTATTCAATAGCTTCGCTGACCTTCACCTTGCGCTTCTTGGTGCGCTGGCCGAAGATGTTGGGCAGCATGTCTTTAATATTGACGTCCATCTCCTCCACGCCCTGATTGGAGATGATCTCGAAGGCGGGGAATGATTTTTCCCGCACCTCCAGCTCAACCGTGCGCTCGTCGAGCTTGCCCTCGCGCAGTTGCTGGCGCAGCTTCTCGCGGGTGCGATGGTGTGAGTCACTTTCCACGGGCAAGACGTTAGGATTGCCATCCGCGGGAGCCGGCGCCGGAGGAGGCAGCAGGAGATCGAGCAGGCGCTCCTCGGCGTTGAGCTCGGCTTTATCGGCCACGTCTTCCAGCTTTTCCTGGCGCACCATGTCAATGGCGATTTCCACCAGATCGCGGACCATGGATTCGACGTCGCGGCCCACGTAGCCGACCTCGGTAAATTTCGAAGCCTCAACCTTCATGAAGGGCGAGTTGGCCAGCTTGGCCAGGCGGCGGGCAATTTCAGTTTTTCCCACGCCCGTGGGGCCGATCATGATGATGTTCTTGGGAATAATTTCTTCCGCCAGCTCGGGCGTCAGCCGTTGGCGGCGCATGCGGTTGCGCAGAGCAATGGCAACAGCACGTTTGGCGGCTGCCTGGCCGATGACGTATTTATCAAGTTCAGCGACGATCTCGCGCGGGGTAAGTTCATCGAGCACGAGTTCCTGTTCTTCAGCAGTTCCGGGGAGATAAAGAGCCACAATACAACTCCTGTTAATAGCTATTTCACCACGACGACACGGGGACACGGAGAAAATATTCAAGAAATGAAGAAAACACAGAAAACATTTCTTATCTCGATGTCAAACCCACGGTTGGGCGGGCCGTCAGCCTTGCAGTTCTTCGATGGTTACATTGTTGTTCGTGAAAATACAAATTTCACCGGCGATGCGCATGGCCTCTTCGGCGATCTTGCGCGCCGGCAGATTGGTATTTTCATAGAGAGCGCGGGCGGCGGCGGTGGCATAGGCGCCTCCACTGCCGATGGCGGCGATGCCGGAGTCAGGTTCAATCACGTCGCCGCCGCCGCTGATGACAAAGGTCTGGCCTACGTCGCAGACCAGCAACAGCGCTTCCAGGTGGCGAAGAACTTTATCGGTGCGCCAGTCTTTGCCCAGTTCGACGGCGGCGCGTCCCATATTGCCGTGATACTGCTCCAGCTTGGCTTCAAAGCGGCTGAAGAGCGAGAAGGCATCGGCGGTGGAACCGGCAAAACCAGCCAAGACTTTATCCTGGTAGAGTTTGCGGATCTTCTTGGCGGTGTGTTTGATAACAGCCTCGCCCAGCGTCACCTGCCCGTCGGAGGCCATAACCACCTTCCCTTCGCGGCGGACACACAGCACTGTGGTGGAACGTATCAGTCGAGTTTTTGGCATAAAGCTAATCTTTAATTATACCGTTCGCAGGAGTGTTGCAGGAGTACGAGGACTATTGTGTATTTCGTGTACTTGCGAAGTTCCGGAGCTTCGCTCGAAAAGTGCGGGCAAGATGCCCGCAGGACAGCCGGCGAGACGCCGGCGCTACAAGTTACCGTCGGCTCAAACCATGGAATCCATCTATCCCCCACACTTCGCCGGCGTAGGTTGTAAAGAAGATGGCGAACAGCAACAGCAGCGGAATGTGGTCGAGCTGATTGGCGACGTAGTGCCACATTGGGCCCTGGCCGCCGCCGTGCCAGGTCGCCAGCGTGAGGTTGAGCATATACAGCATGCCAACAACAGAAATCGGACGGACCCATAGTCCCAACACTAGAAAGGCGCCGATGACGAGTTCGAGCACGCCGACGGTGTATCCCAGGAATTCAGCGTGCGGCATCACGAAGCGCGCCAGGAACCGGCCATAGAACGGGACCGCTTCCACTCCGATAAAAGACTGCAGATATTTCTGAAAGCCGCCGTGAGCAAAGGCAGGCGAGGCGACTTTGAACTCTCCCAGGAAGAGAAATATTATGCCGGTAAGTATGCGGGCCAGGGCGATGGTGCGATTGGTTCTCATGGTTTTATTTTTTTGGGTTTTGATTTTTGCACCGGGCGGTCTTTGAGGCGAATCACAAATTTCAGCCCTGACCAAATCTCATTCACGGCGCAAACCTTCACATCTACCAGGCCGGCAGCAAGTCCGATGTCGCGGATAATGTTTTCACTCAAGTCCGAAGCCACACCAGAGGTTTTCTTCGGCCACGAGATCCATAACATACCCGCCGGAGTAAGTTTTGCCGCCCAAAGTGGGAATTTTGTCTTCAGTTCTGCCTGGGTCTTCACAAACAAATGCACGTAATCGAGCGGCGGGTTGCCGTTTGATTTTTTCGGCGAGATTCCGAGCTCTTTGCTTACATCCGAGGGGGCTTCAATCAGAGCGATGCTGAGGCCCTCTTTGATACCCAGTTTTTTGATCAGCGGTGTTCCCGAGTAACCGGCCATGATTATTGCAGCTCGTTCTTGAAGACCTTTCCGTCTTTCATGACGAATTTGAGCGACTTCAACTCGTTTACATCTTTCAGCGGATCTCCCGAGACCGCCACAATATCGGCGTACGCGCCGGGAGCAACCACGCCCAACTGGCCCTGCATCTCCAGCAGCTCGGCGGCGCGGGAGGTTGCGGCCTGGATTGCATCCATAGGTGCCATGCCGAACTCAACCATGCGCCCGAACTCCTGCGCGATGGGATCACTCCAACTGAAGCCGCCTACGTCTGTACCGAAGGCGATCTTCACCCCCGCCTTCATCGCTTTCTGGAAAGAGATGATATGCACCTCGGCGCGCTTGCGGTCGCGCTTGCCGGCCGGCGTGTTCTCCGGCGCCCACCAGGAGTAGTAAACGCTCAATGTGGGCACGTACCAGGTGCCTTGCTTGAGCATCTGAGCGATGTTGGCGTCGGTCAGCTCCAAGCCATGTTCGATGGAGTCGCATCCGCCATCGAGAGCGCGCTGCATGCCCTCGCCGTTGTAGGCATGGCATGCGACTTTTCTCTTCCAGCCATGGGCTTCATTCACGATGGCCTTCAATTCTTCCACCGTGAGCGTGGGCTGTGAAACCAGATTGCCCTGCTTGTCGAGCCAGGAGCGATGCGTCATGTAGACCTTGACCCAATCCACCCCGTTATCCAACTGCTCGCGGGCGGCTTTGCGGGCTTCGATGGGACCATCAATGATCTGCACACCCTTAGGCAAAGTGCTCTCAATTTCAGGAGCGTAGCCTTCGAGGGGATATCCGCCAGTCGTAGAAATCGCGCGCCCCGTGGTGAAGATGCGAGGACCGGGGATGTATCCATCTTCGATTGCGTGCTTGATGCCGACGTCGCCATAGCCGGCGCCCTCGGTCTCCAGATCGCGAATAGTTGTAAAGCCCTGCTCTAGAGCACGGCGCGCCGAGACCGTGGCGCGCGCGGCACGGTAGGCCAGTCCATATTTCAGGAGCTGAATATCGTAACCACCCTGGTCGGGGTCTTCACCTTGAAGGAAGGTGTGAGTGTGCGTGTCTATCAAGCCTGGCAGCACGGTAGCGCGGCTTAGATCAATGACCTCGACTCCCGGGCCGCCAGGTACGGCTTCGGCGGCCTGCTCAGGCAGAACTTTTTCAATACGGTTGCCGCGAATGACGATGACCTGGTTATGACGCGGCTGGGCCGAGGAGCCGTCAATCAGCGTGCCAGCCCGGATAACTTTAACTTGCGCGTCGCTCCCGGCAGGCGTGCCGGGTTTTTGCTGCGCTTTTATCTGTGCAAGCACAGTGAGAGTGAGCAAAACGGGTAGAAAATGCTTGCGAATGGTCATATTGTTCCCCTGCAGCGGAACATTTGTTATTGGTGTCAGTCGGCGCCGATGATGGCTTCCGCTTCAATTTCGACCAGCATCTCGGGCGCGATCAGCTTGCTGACTTCAACCATGGCAGTCGCCGGACGGATATCTTTGAAAAACTCTCCGTGGGCACGGCCGACCTGCTCCCACTCAGCAATATTGGTGAGATACATGCGAGTGCGCACAACATCTTTGAGGCTGGCACCTGCCTTTTTCAGCGCCGACTCAATGTTCTTTAAAGTCTGCACGGTTTGGGCATAAGCATCACCGGCGACTTTTCCATCGGCATCAGTGCCCGTGGTACCGGAAACGTGCACGACATTGCCGATGCGCACCGCGCGCGAATATCCTACAATCGGCTCCCAACGCGTTCCACTGGATATGTTTTGACGAGGCATAAAGTAAGTGCGAAAGATTGTATTCGGGCCGGGCTTTTAGAACAAGTAACTGGTAGACTCAACACCAAATCTTGGGCGAAAACAACTCCAGAACGTTGCGCGTGCTCGAACTGCTTCTTGTACTTCTTGTCGCATTCGCGTCTTCGCTACTTAACGCTTTCCATATTTATTTAAAAGGATTCCCCATCGGCGGCGTGTCGGACGCTTCATGGCGCCTGGCCAACGGTGTGATTCATGAATTGCTTGCTTTGGCCGTGCTGCTCTATGTCCTCTTCCGGCAAGGGCGGAGTGCGCGCGACATCGGGTTATCGTTCCGGTGGCTTGATCTACCGGTTTCTCTGGCCCTCTATGGCGGCGGCTACCTGGCCCTTTATTTCACCTATATTGTCTTACATTATTTTTACTTTTTCGCCACCGGACATGTGCTTAAGTTTTGGGATGATGTGTCACAGCTTATGGGGAACCATTTCTCCATTGTGGCAATTATTTTTATTTTGATTAATCCCTGGTTCGAGGAGTTGATTGTTCGTGGCTATTTGATGAGTGAGATTTTAGCTCTCAACAAAAATGCCTGGGTGGCGGTTGTTCTGAGTGTAGGAGTGCAATCTCTCTATCATCTTTATCAGGGAATTCCGAATGTAGTTCTGCTTGCGGTACACTTCTCGATTTTTGCCCTTTATTATGCGAAAAGCCGGCGCATACTGCCCGTAATCCTGGCCCATTTTTATACTGATGCCGTCAGCGCTGGATACTTTCTCTTCCACCACCACTGATTTGCACTCACCTGGGTTGACTGCTAACAAAATGCGCGGAGCACCCACTTTCTTATTGCGTCCATGAACCCAAAGGCCTTAGATTGCCATCAAAGTAAATAGCTTCCCCCTTAAGGAAAGAAGTTTTAAGAGACGGACTTAACCCAGACCAGGGCGGAGGTGTAGTCAGATGATTGCGGAATCGAACCCATTACTCAGGCTGTTTCAGGAACTGGTACGCTATCACTTCTCTTCGGATGTAGGCATTAAGGATTCGGAGGTCCACGCCTATATCTCCAACATGCTGTGCGAATTCTGCGATACTGAACAACTTTACAAGGTCCGCAACGCCTCCGGCCGGCCCCTGCACGATGTGGGCGAAATGCTGCTGGAATCGGACCCGGTCTATGGCGAGGCCCCATCATTTGACCGCGAGCGCCAGGTGCGCAAGCACATTGGCGACTACACGCTTTTCTTCACCGGACTGTTTCCCGAGAGCATCAACCACTACCGCCTGCGCCGGCAGCGGATGGAAAACTTTATTGACTTCATGAAGGCCGGCAAAGAGAGTTACTACATCGTCTCCAAGTTCGAGCACTTTGAATATGCCAAAGTCGCGCCCCTGTTCGCCCGCCTCTCCAAGGAGTTCGAGCACTGCGTCTATGGGCTCAACCAAGTGAAAAACGATCTGCAGGAGATGCAGCATCCCATCGTGCAGAAGAAAAAACAGTTGCTGATGTAGAAAAAGCTCAACCACAAAGGACACGAAGGGGTCCACAAAGGGACACGAAGAAAAGCAAAACCAACCGCGAATTAGGGTTACCTGGCGAAGACGAATCTCAGCTTCATTCGCGTGAATCTGTGAAATCCGCGGTCGGCTTTTGCCTTTCTTGGTGTCCTTCGTGTGTTATCCTTCGTGTCCCTTGTGGTTAAGCTTTTTGCGTGCAAAATTCCTCTCCTATTCCACCGCCTATTGCTGATAAAATTTTGTCTGCTATGAAGTCCAACTGGATGTCGCAACCGCTCTCTGAAACCGACCCGCAAATTGCCGCTGCATTAGACGATGAGGCCCGCCGCCAACATGAAGGCCTGGAGCTGATTGCCTCGGAAAACTTCGTCAGCGAAGCCGTGCTCGAGGCCATGGGCTCGGTTTTCACCAACAAGTATGCGGAAGGGTATCCCGGAAAGCGCTACTACGGTGGATGCGAATTTGCCGACATTGTCGAAAACCTGGCGCGCGACCGCGCCAAACAACTCTTCGGCGCCGAGCACGCCAATGTGCAACCCCATGCCGGCTCGCAGGCCAACATGGCCGCCATGTATGCGGTGCTGCAGCCAGGCGACACCATTTTGGGATTGAATCTGGCTCACGGCGGCCACCTGACGCACGGACATCATCTGAATTTTTCGGGCAAGACCTACAAAGTCATTCCCTACGGAGTCACGCGCGATACCGAGACTATTGACTACAACGACCTGGAACAGATTGCCGAGCGCGAGAGGCCAAAGCTGATCATCGGCGGGGGCAGCGCCTACGCACGCATCATTGATTTTGCCCGGATGCGGCAGATTGCCGATAAAGTCGGCGCACTCTATTTAGTAGACATGGCGCATTTTGCTGGCCTCGTGGCAGGCGGGGTGCATCCTAGTCCAGTGCCACATGCGCACGTTGTGACTTCCACCACGCATAAGACCCTGCGCGGCCCGCGCGCCGGGATGATCCTAAGCAAGGCCGATTATGCGGCTGCCATAGATAAAATGGTCTTCCCCGGAATTCAGGGCGGACCGCTGGTGCACATCATCGCCGCTAAAGCAGTTTGCTTTCAGGAAGCCATGCAGCCCGCCTTCAAAGACTACGCGCGGCAGACAGTCGCCAACGCCAAAGTTCTGGCGGAGACGCTGACTAAAGAGGGCTTCCGCATCATCTCCGGCGGCACAGATACGCACCTGATGCTGGTGGACGTCTTCTCCAAAGGCATGCTGGGCAGCGAGGCCGAAAAAGCCTTGGGCGAGGCCGGCATTACGGTTAACAAAAATGCAATTCCCTTTGACGTTAATCCCCCGCTGAAGCCCAGCGGTATCCGGCTGGGCACACCGGCGCTGACCACTCGCGGCATGAAAGAAGACCAGATGCGGCAGGTAGGACACTGGATCGCAGAAGCCCTCAACCACCGTACCGATTCCGCCGCACTCGCCCGCATTCGCAAGCAGGTGGTGGAATTCTGCGACGGTTTTCCGCTTTATCCAGAGCGACGGGCGCGGGCCATGGCAGGCGTACGCTAAGCATTATTGTCTTTAGATGAAAGAGAGCTTTTGAACCTTATAAGCCTTCAATAAGAACAAACTTCTCACGATTTCGGCCAGAGCAATCGCGAGTTTGAACACACTCTTCTAGTCCTTTGGTCACATCGGTTGTTCACCACTAGACCACCTCGTTGCTGCGGGCGGCTTCTAATCCTTTAGCAGGTTAACCCAATGGGTCTTTGCATATGTTCACGTCCCCAGAGCTGCTGACAGAAATGTGACAACGCTTTGACAAATGTGGTTTTCGCAGCCAGTAGGATTGCGGTTTGGAGTAGTCATGAAGACATCACGTAGCTACCTATGTCTGATGGTTTCCGGCTGGGTGGCATTGGCTTCTCTACAGAGTGCCTTCGCAGCCGCAAGTGACCCGGCGCAGGACGTGGAAACGATCGTCTCCCGCATGGAGCGGGCGGAAATTGCCAGCCGGTCCCAACAACCTTATACGCTCACAAGGAGTTACCAGTTCTTCGATAACAACTCCCAAACACCCACCTCCCAGGTTGTCGCTAGAGTGGAGTTCCAGCCGCCGGGCACCAAGAATTTTGCGATCCAGAAGGCGCAAGGCAGCGGGCAGGGAGAAAAAATTGTGCGCCAGGTGCTGGAGCACGAAAGAGCCGCCGCCCAGGATCAGGGCTCCCAAGAAATCTCGCGCAGGAATTACGATTTCAAGTTTCTTCGTATGGACCAGATCGAGGGAAGCTCGTGCTTCGTCTTACAGCTCATACCGAAGCGACAGGAGAAAAATACGATCCGGGGTGAGGCCTGGGTTGACGCCGCGACCTACCTGATCCGCCGCATTGATGGAGAGCTGGCCAAGAGCCCCTCGTGGTGGGTCAAAGATGTGCACGTCACCCTGGAATTCGGAAGCCTGGCAGGCTTGTGGCTGCAAACCGCCATGCAGGCCATCGCTCACGTACGCATCTTCGGCGAGCGCACCCTGATGGCGCAGAGCATGGATTGCACACCGGCGGCCAACCTTCAGACCACGGCTACTCGCGCGCACAAGGCGGTTGACGGGTTGGCGACACAAATGGAATCAACTCATTACGCAAACAAGTCAATCTCGATGTCCGCCATCCGCATGCCAAACCACAAAAATTGAAGCCCTTCCACTTCATCTCTGAAGCAGAAGGGCCCATGAAGCAACTGAACCTGTAAGCCGAATTCTGTATGTCCGGACTTGCGTTCGGACACGACGATCATTCCTCTAGGCGGCGCATCGCTGCGCGCACTCATCAGCGACCTACCCGGAAGTTCTGGCGCGCCGAGCCGGCCCGCTCCGCCGCAAGCGGCGGATCCTTCCCTATTTGGTCTTGCTCCGTGTGGGGTTTGCCCTGCCCTCAACATTACTGCTGAGGCGGTGCGCTCTTACCGCACCTTTTCACCCTTACCTCGTTAGAGGCGGTATGTTCTCTGTGGCACTGGGCCGTGACCGCGGCTTGAACCGTGGCCCCCAGGCGTTACCTGGCACACTGCTCTATGGAGTTCGGACTTTCCTCTCTCCCCAGGAAACGGCCCGGCGGTTGCCGGCGTAAAACCTGGGGACAGCGATCATCCGGTTCAGAAGCTATCTTTTTCATTATATTGGATGATTGCTTTTAAAGGACGCTACATTTCCTATAGGCATTGCAGTTGTAACTCTATGCTGATGAAATTACTGCGCGCACAAATGCATTTACCAACGGATGAGTAGATGTTGGCGTTGAACGCGCCTGCGGCACAAAAAGTGTCGCCAGGAAGAAAGGATGGCTGGGCAACTCCAAAATTCGTGATTCGCCCCGCGATTGTTCCTCCCCGGCTTCGACTCCCGCTGTAACCAGCCCTGCATTTTCCAAATCCTGCCGATACTCGGGGTTGATTCCAAAGTTGCAGTAATAGCGCTCTTCTGCCTGTGCGCAGCCATAAGCGCGAAAGGCCAGAGTGTCGGGCAGGATATCAATAAGAAGGGCCTTGCCGGCCAGGCTGCAGACCAGCGCCGAGATGAACAGGCAGGAGGCATAAGGATCATACTCGGCATGCTGGGCATCGCTGAACCCCATGACATTGCGGGCGTATTCGATCACCACGTGTTGGAATCCGCCACAGGTGGCGATGAGCGGCCGGCCGGATTCGCGAGCAAAACGGACCGCATTCAATCCGCCTTGCAGGCTCTTATAAGGGCTCCCCGGACCAATGAAGAAACCATGAAATGGCTCCAGGCGATGTTGCCAGCCTTCCGCTGCGAGCAGCTCTGTCGGCAACCATTCTGTCGTGAGATCAACTTTCAGGGCCTGTGCTGTGTGCGCGAGGGCCGCGCTCGTGGCAGGATGCGGCGGGAAGCTCGGATCGTAATCGGCGACGATGGCGATTCGCGGCACTGGCTGAGTATAGGCGAGAAAGAGTAAAGTATAGACAAAAGGGGTACGTCCCTGATTTTTTAGAACTTAACGCCAGCCCTTACCCCTCATACTATTGCATGAAAGAATCAGCAACATTCTTGATATGATAGTGAATTGGCCTTTCGTGCAAGAGCTTTGCATTCTCTAAAGATTAAATTTATTAATGCTTTTTTTCCTAACGCATCATTGGTATGTACTTGTGCCGCTCGTCCCTACGCTGGCGGGCGTGGCGTATCAGATTCTGGTTTTTACAGGCATAAGGCAGTTTTTCCGGTTGCGCGGCAATGGCGGAACCGAGTCGAAAGAATCCACCCCTCCAATTTCCATCTTGAAACCTGTTAAAGGCTACGACCCCGGAGCGTATGAAAGTTTCCGCAGCCACTGTGTCCAGGATTATCCCGAGTACGAAATCATCTTTGGCCTGAGTCACGCGGAAGACACCGCCGCTCCGTTGATCGAGCAGCTTCGCCGCGAATTTCCCCAGAGAAAAATCGAGGCGGTGGTCTGCTCCCCAGGTATGGGTACAAACCCTAAAGTCGGCAAATTGATGCAGATGATCCCCGCCGCCCGTTACGAGTACCTGGTGATCAACGACGGCGATATCAGGGTTGAAAGCGATTACCTGCGCCACGTCATGCGCCCGTTCCGGTCAAAACAGGTGGGCATGGTGACCTGCCTCTATAGCGCCCGTGCTTCAAACTCGCTTTGCTCGCACCTGGAGGCGCTGAGCATCAACACAGATTTTGCATCGGGAGTGCTCGCCGCCCGCACCCTGGAAGGCGGGTTGCATTTCGCCTTTGGCGCCACCCTGGCGTTGCCTCGCCATGTCCTGGAAAAGGCGGGAGACCTGGAATCTCTGGTGAATTATCTTTCCGATGATTACCAGCTCGGGGCCCGCGTCTCGCGCGCCAGTCGCAACTGGTGCTGAAAAAATTCGCTCCAGGTATAGGCTGGCAAAAAAGTCTGC
>Ga0207130_1012_pt1 | contig 70861 bp, 61 predicted proteins | sample Alteio_BWMinHeat_16_FD_153545 | JGI IMG/M metagenome (GOLD analysis project Ga0207130, IMG submission 153545) | Enriched cells from forest soil in Barre Woods Harvard Forest LTER site, Petersham, Massachusetts, United States -... | ecosystem: Environmental > Terrestrial > Soil > Temperate forest >... | reverse complement strand
CGCGGACTGATGAAAGCACTAAATGACGTCAACCCTATGGCCCTGATGCTTGTTGGTTACAGTCCAGCCTTCTATCGCGCGGCGTGCTTTGCTGGCATCCGAAGCGGTGTTCCGCTGCTCTTCCGCGGCGAGACGACCGATCATGCGGTATCCCGCAGGCGATGGAAGACGCGCGCGCGTGATATCGCGCTGCGGGCTCTCTATCGCCGCTGCGCGCGATTGCTGTACGTCGGCGAACGTTCGGCCCAGCATTTTAAACGGCTCGGATTCCAACGCAGCTCACTCGTGTTTTCGCCGTATTGCGTCGATATTAGTGTATTCGAGTGCGACGAACCCGCCCGCGAACGGCTTCGCGAACGAACGCGACAAAAGCTTGCCATTCGGCCGGACGATTTTGTCGTGCTGTTTTCTGGTAAACTCAGTCCACGAAAAGGGCCTGATTTGCTGCTGAACGCGCTCAAAGAACTGCCTGCAAACGTTCGGGGGCGTATCTTTCTGCTTGTGGTCGGCGACGGTGAGCTTCGCGCGCAACTCGAAAGCGCGGTCGCTTGCGAGCCGGGCGTGCGCGCACACTTTGCAGGGTTTAAGAACCAACGCGATCTAAGTCCCTACTTTCATGCCAGCGATATACTTGTGCTGCCAAGCCGTCATGGCGAAACGTGGGGACTTGTTGTTAACGAAGCGCTTCAGCATGGTGTTCCAGTCATCGTCTCCGATGCCGTGGGATGCGCGCCAGATTTGGTCGAGCTTGGGAAAACTGGTGTCACATTTCCCGTGGATTTCGTCGACGATCTTACACGGGCGTTGCAAAAGGCGCGCTCTTGGCAAAACGACGATTCAGTGCGAGCCGATTGTCGAGGCAAAGTTGGAGATTACTCCATTACACGCGCGGCCGAGGGAATCGCCCAAGCATATCACGACCTGACATGAACAGTGAAATCGCAGTCGATCCTTTCGTACAGGAGATGATCGCCGGGACTAACGGCAACATGTACCGCAGTGTCATTGGAAAACTCGACGAGTATCCGATTTCGAAATTGCCGATAAAACCAGATGGTGGAGGAGTTCTGCTCGACATCGGTTGCGGGTGGGGTCGATGGATGGTGAGCGCGGCGAACGCGGGTTTTTTTCCGATCGGCATCGACGTTAAATTGGATGCTGCGCTAGCGGCCCAACGCGTGATGAGGAGCTTGAAGGTAGAGGGTTTTACCGTTGTTGCCGATCTGGAAATGTTGCCGTTCGCGGACGAATCGTTTGATTGCGTTTGGTCCTATAGCGTTTTGCAGCATGTGAATCGACCCAAAGCACGAACGTGTGTCCAGGAGGTAAACCGTGTTCTCAGAAACGGCTCTATATGTATGATGGAGTTTCCACTTGCAGCCGGCATCTCCAATCGGTTCCGTATTGGACGTTGCGTGAACGATGAGGACGATCCCGAGTCGTGGTGTGTTCGTTACTACTCGATCGAAGAACTGCGGCGTCTATTCAACGATGTGTTTGGCAGCTTCTCTTATCGGAGCCATTGCTACTTTGGAATTGGGATTCAAAGCGTCGATTTGCGATTTGTTCCATTTCGCTACAAACCATTGGTCGCCGCATCCTTGATTCTGACTTTGCTGTCGCGAATTGTGCCGGGCTTGAAGCGGATTTCGGACAGCATTTACGTGCAAGGACGAAAACCGTCCGGACCGAATGGCGATTCAGGGCCAAGCCGTCTAGATTTTCTGCAGTTCGTCAACATTTTAAGATGTCCGCTCAGTCGTTCACCATTGGAATTCGATTGGGAAAGAGGCCAGTTAATTAGTCGCGAGGCGGGCTTGGCTTACTCAGTAGAGGATGGGGTTCCCATCCTGCTTTCTCATGCGGCGTGTAAATTGTGATTCTCAATCGAGTACCCCGCGCCAGCCAGCCCAGAGGTCACTGAGTCGCGTATGCCCCGAATACTAGTTGTTGGGATGGCTCAACGTGGTCACGTCGGCTCATTTTTCTTGGAGGCGGCTCGATCAACCGGTAAAGAGGCCCGTTTAGAAGATGCCAAGGATGCCTTTGAGGCCGCTACGTGGCGGCGGCGAGTAAATTGGTGGCTGCGTGGTCATCGGCCGGCTGATTTGGCTGGCTTCAGCCAACGCGTGCTCAACGTTGCGGAGGAATTCGGCGCGGACATCGTCATTGCGACTGGTTTGGCGCCGCTGGATGTAGCCTGTATTTCAGCTCTCCGGCAGAAGCAAACTATTACGGTGAATTATTCTACTGATGACCCCTGGAACCCACGCCAGCGAGGAAGGTGGTTTCTGGACACATTGCCTCATTACACCGCAATATTTACACCGCGCCGCTCAAATGTGAGCGACTTTAGCAGCCACGGCTGCAAGAACGTTTATTACTTGCCTTTCGCTTACGAGCCGTCACTGCATTTCGTCGAGCGGCCAACGGTTGAAGAGGAGAAGAACTTTGCTGCCGATGTCGTATTCGCCGGGGGAGCGGATCGAGAACGCCTTCCTCTGTTGAAAGCCTTGATTGAAACTGGGCTGCGCGTCGACCTATACGGCGCATATTGGGGTCGGGAGCCGGCGACGCGAGCGCGGTGGAAGGGACACGCAGAGCCGCAGACACTGCGCAAGGCTATCGCAGCCGCCAAAGTTTGTCCGTGCCTGGTGCGTCGAGCCAATCGCGACGGCCACGCCATGCGGAGTTACGAAGTGCCGGCAATAGGCGGCGTAATCCTGGCGGAAGCAACGGATGATCATAAAGAGATGTTTGGCGAGGAAGGTGCTCTCTATTTTCGCGATATCCCAGAGATGATTACGAAAGCAAAATGGCTGATTGCGCACCAAGCCGACGCCAGGCAAATGGCCGAGTGCGCGCGTGTACGAGTTACGGCCGGCCCAAATACTTACCGTGATCGTCTCGAGACAATCCTGGCGATGTGCCTAAGCTAATGAAGATCGCCGTCATCGTTCACGGTCGGTTTCACGCGTTCGATCTTGCGCGCGAGCTAATTCGAGCAGGGCACAATGTCTTGCTCATCACAAACTACCCTAAGCGCATAGCAGAACGTTTTGGGATACCCAGGCGTCAAACGCGCAATAATGTCCTCCACGGAATCACCAGCCGAGTCGTTCACAAGGCAGAGGAGTGGATGGGGTTGCGATTATTCGAGCCCGCTCTGCATCGCTGGTTTGCCCGCTGGGCGGCGAGCGTTGTGATGGATCAAAACATGGATGTGATTCACGGATTTAGCGGAGTATGTGAAGAGTTCTTCAAGGTAAAAATGCGCAAGCGAGCCCTGCGTACTTTGGTGCGCGGTTCAGCCCATATCGAGGAACAGTTCGCGGTCCTGGCCAATGAAGAGAGACGCTCGGGAACCCACATCGAGAAACCAAGCGATTGGATGCGTGAGCGGGAAAAACGAGAATACGAATTAGCCGACTGCATTTTCGTCTTGTCCCAATACGCTCACGATTCATTCGTTGCTCGCGGCGTTCCTGCGGCGAAGCTCCGGCCGTTACCGCTCGGGGCTGAGCTGGCGAAGTTTCAAGCGACTGAAACCATCATAACAAAACGATGCGATCGCATTCGGAACGGCGAACCTTTGTGCGTTCTAACCGTAGGATCATTTTCGTTACAAAAGGGCGCCATGGATTACGTAGAAATCGCACGCGCGATGAGCGGCGTATGTCGTTTTCGTTTCGTCGGCACCGTCGTGAACGATGCTATCGCGCTGCGAAGGCAAGCCGCCACGACGATTGAATTTCTTCCGCGAGTGTCCCAGAATCACCTACCGCGATATTATGAATGGGGCGACGTTTTCTTGTACCCGACGCTACAGGACGGCTACGCTGTAGTTCTTGCGCAAGCTCAGGCGGCAGGCCTTCCCTTAATCGCGACAACCAATTGTGCGGCTCCTGATTTGATCACGGAAGGCGAAACAGGATGGGTGTTGCCGATCCGTCGCCCGGATCTATTCATTGAACAGCTACGCTGGTGCGCTGAGAACCGGCAAGAACTCGCCGCCATGGTCGAGGCGACCTGCACTTTTTATGTGCCGCGCGACTGGTCGGACGTGGCGCGGGATTTCGTTGATATCTGCGTTCAGGCACGGGAAGAAATCAATCACAGGGAGATGGATGTCGCTCGACCTTGAATTACTTTGGTTCGTAGTTGTCTTAGGCGGCGTCCTCGCCATTTCATGGTACGGCGCGGGATCGTCTGGCCTTACGCTCGCATATTTGATTAGCCTTGGATTCATCCACTTCTGGGGAGGACTAATTCACGCGCTCTCCTGGTATCATGGTGGTGAGGCGGACTTTACCCAGCTGGGTTTCGATCAATTTACGTGGGCTGTGACCGGTCTTGCAGTTGGGCGTTTGCTGTTGGCACCGATTGTGTCGAAGCATTTTCCCATATCCGAAGCTCGAACAGCGGCACCAGGGCTGGCAAAGTGGTCGCTCGTAACGGGAATCCTTTTGTATGGGTTCCTTCGAACCTTGCTCTCGAACGTACCGAGCTTCGGAGCGGTGGCGACTTGCGGAGGTGCTTTGTTCATTGCCGGCTTGTGTTTGTTTGCGTGGGAAGGGTTGCGCTTTCGACGGCCCACGAACTTAGTCTTAGTCTCGCTCGGCCTCGCGTTCCTCCCGTTTTTTACCATCGTGAGCGCGGGCTTCCTTGGCTACGGAGCGGCCGCGACCTGCGTGGTTGTTTCGTTTCTCGCTTGCCAGGTGCGATCGCGAATTTTCGCTCTTTTTTTTCTCTCGATCACAATCTATCTCGGCTTTTGCACATTCATGACTTACATGCGCGACCGGGCGGATATCCGTGACGAAATGTGGGATGAAGAATCGACATTCGGCGAGCGCGTCGACCGGCTCAAAACGACTTTCACAAATTTTGAAAAGGTTGATTTCTCCAGCCAGGAGCAACTTGAGCGTATCGAGGGCCGGTTGAATCAGAATGATCTTGTTGGCCGCGCTGTTTTCATGCTGGACAGCGGTGAGGTTAACTTCGCTGATGGAGAAACATTTCGACAGGCGTTGATTTCGATCGTGCCACGGATCTTCTGGCCATCCAAACCGGTCACGGCAGGCAGTCCTGACATCGTATCCTATTTCACCGGCATTTATTTTGCCATCGGAACGAGCGTGGGAATTGGGCAGGTGATGGAAGGGTACGTTAACTTTGGAACTACCGGGGTGGTTGTATTATTTCTGGTCTTTGGGACCGCGCTTGGCGTGGTCGACGTGCGAGCGGCACGTAAGCTTCGTGATGGGGACACACTCGGTTTCATCATCTGGTTTGTGCCCGGGATCGCCTTGCTTCAGCCCGGTGGATCGCTCGTGGAGATAGCTGCCACGACCGCGGCGTCGATTGTTCTTGTGCAACTGTTCAAGATTCCTTTTACCATGCGAAGAAAGAAGGCTGTCGCTGAGTTGGCTGATATCTCCGCGAGCGTCTGGCGGGGAAGGTCAACTGCACGGCCGGTAACGGCAAAGCTGAAAAGCTGAAAAGCTGAAATACTGAAATCGAGCTCCACCTCTTTGCTCTCTGCTCTTTGGCCCGTTTGTCCTGCTGCCCGCTCCTGTGAAAATTTTGCATGTGATCCCGTCGATCTCGCTCAAACACGGCGGGCCGAGTGTCGCTATCGGAGCAATGGCCGAGGCATCGAGGCGCGCAGGGATGGAAGTGGTGGTCGTTACCACGGACGATGATGGCAACGACGCTCATCTTAACGTTCCCATCGGCACACCGGTAGAGCGCGATGGAGTAAAATACTTCTTTTTCCGGCGCGCCCTGGTTCCGTACAAGGTTTCGTTCGGGCTGGCGCGCTGGCTAAGCGGCAATATTCATCAGTTCGACGTTGTTCACATCCACGCGCTTTTTTCGTTTGCGAGTACGGCGGCGTCCTTCATCGCGCGTCGAAAGAAAATTCCTTATGTGGTTAGGCCGCTTGGGGTATTGAATCAGTGGGGTCTGGAACATCGACGACGAATTTTGAAGCGGCTGTCGTTGAGATTAATTGAATTACCGATCCTGAGTTACGCTGCCGCACTTCACTTCACGAGTGAAGCCGAGCGCCGCGAAGCAGCGAAGATCGCGGGTGATGTCGCTACGCGCCAATCGTTTGTCATTCCGATCCCGGTGAAAGTGAAGGATAACGAAAACGACAAAGATGATTTTGTCCGAAAGTTTCCGGCGGCGGCGGGAAAGAAACTAATTCTTTTTCTATCCAGGATTGACCAAAAGAAAGGCCTGGAACTCTTGTTGAAGGCTTTCGTCGGTGTAAGACGCACTGAGCCAGATTCGCTCCTCGTGGTCGCCGGCAACGGCGACAGTCGTTACGTCGAGAGTCTTCGCGCCTTAGCCGACAAACTAGAGATCTCGGCGGACCTTCTTTGGACCGGATTTCTGGGACCAGCCGACAAGGCGGACGCCTTTGCGGCCGCGTCGGTCTTCGTGCTGCCATCCTATTCTGAAAACTTCGGTATCGCTGCCGCGGAAGCGCTCGCCGCGGGCGTACCTATGATTGTGAGCGATCAGGTTGCGCTAGCTCAGGATGTAGCGAATGCCGGCGCGGCCGTGGTGGTTCAGGCCGATGAAATCTCGCTGCGCGCGGCTATCTTGCGCATATTGGCCGATGCTGGTTTGCGGGAGCAACTCAGCGCCAATGGACGGGCTGCGGCTGCACAATTGTTTTCATTCGAGGCAGTTGGTAGATCGTTGGCACAACATTACGAGCTGATCCTATCGCATCGCAAAAACAGCGTATGATCCCGCTCACCGCGTTGATTCTCACCTACAATATCGGCCGAAGGCCAATAGTTAATCGTTATTCGTTAATGGGATTTCGGCATTCGCTTCTTACCAAATAACTGATAACAACTAACGGATAACGGACGGGTCACGGTTATGAGTTAACTGGAACAGTGGGACGACAGGCCACGGGATGATATCACGCCGTGCGAATTTGGCGTGAAAGCTGCACGAGCTTGTATTAACCTGATACTAACTTGATCAAGAATGCTCACTGATTACATCCGCGAAGCGATGCGACTCGCGCATTACGAACTAACGGAGGAAGGGATGTTTTTTGCGACGATCTCCCCACTTGAAGGATTGTGGGCTGAAGGCGCAACGCTCGAGCAATGCCGAGAGGAACTGCAAAGCACGCTCGAGGATTGGGTCATGCTCAAACTGCGCTTCGGCGATAAAGATTTTCCGGTGCTAAACGGGATTGATATTAACCCCAAGCCGGAATATGCCGAAGCCGATTAGCCGGCGCGAGCTAATCCGGCGGATGCGTTTACTTGGCTGGCAGGGTCCGTTTCCGGGCAGACGTCATGGCGCGATGCGCAAGGCGACGCATACTGTTCCAAATCCACACCGCGGTGATCTCGATTGGTCCCTCGTAAAGCGAATCCCGAAACAAGCTGGCATACATCCTGACGAGCGGGATCGACTCGCATGAAGCACGAAATTCTCGGGCCGCCCGGCAGTTTCATCATCCGGCGGTCCTGCACTTCCGGATTCGTTAGCGCGTCTCAATGATCTCACTTACCGCTCTCGTTTTATCGTTCAACGAAGAGCCGAACATTACGTCGCTGGCGGCGGCGAGTTATTGGTTAACAGTTAATTGTTAATTGGACGATGACGATGAAGATCGACGTCACCGCATTAATCCTGACCTTCAATGAGCAGGAGAACATCCACAGAACTCTGAGTGCGTTAGGTTGGGCACGTGAGGTGGTGATGATCGATAGCGGAAGCAGCGACAGAACAATTGAGATTGCGAAATCTGTGCGCCCAGATGTGCACGTTCTTCAGCGCGAATTTGATTCGTTTGCCACTCAATGCAACTTCGGGCTGAGTCAGATTTCGACTGAATGGGTGTTGTCGTTGGACGCTGACTATGTTCTGACGCCCGAGCTCATTGCCGAGATTGCTGCGCTTAATCCAGCGCCTGACCTTGCCGGCTATTCGGTTGAGTTCCGCTACTGTATTTTCGGCCGACCGTTGCGAAGCACGGTTTATCCGGTGCGTGCGGTCCTATATCGGCGCCAGCGGGCGCAATATCGTGATGAAGGCCACGGTCATCGCGTCGTGATTGATGGGAAAGTGGAAAAACTATCAGGCAGAATCGATCACGACGACCGCAAGCCATTCAGTCATTGGCTTCGTTCACAAGATAACTACGCGATTATCGAAGCGAGACACTTGCTTTCCCAACCGCTGGAAAAGCTCAACGCCCAAGACAGGTTGCGTCGCGCAATCTTTTTCGCCCCGCAGGGCATGTTCTTATATTTGCTTTTCGGGCGCGGACTGATCCTCGATGGCTGGCCAGGATGGTTTTATGTCGCGCAGCGCACGATCGCCGAACTCATGCTCTCCGTTCGCCTTCTAATCGAGCGTGAGACACTCAAGTCCAAGGCAACGCGGAATAAGGCTACTTCTGGATGATGTTTCTGTCTCGGCGCGCGTTCTCAGGGTTGATCATGCTTCCTTTTGTCCTAGCGGCCTGTCTTTCTATTGTCCGTGCTATCCGGTTCGTTCCAATCCCGTATGAGCTCGGCTACGGCGAGGGACTGGTGCTTTGGCAAGCCGCACATATCACACGGCTTAACGAAGTGTACCATCCTATCAATATCTACCCATTCGTGGTTTGCATGTACCCACCGGTGTTTCAAATGTTGTCGCGCATCGCCGGCTGGCTGGTTGGGGATCTTCAAGTGGGCGCTCGCTGCGTCGCCATTCTGGCGTTTTTTGGGATCATCGCTCTTGCCGGTGCTTTGGCTCGCGCAGGAATGCAGAGTAAATTCGACAGTATGGCGAGATGGACTGCCGCGCTCGTTAGCGGAGGTGTTGCTGCAACCGTCAGTTCCGTGCGTAACTTTGTACCTTCAGCGCGTGCCGATGGTCTCGGACTATTCTTCACGTTGACTGGATTGCTTTTGTTTACAACGGCCGGCGAGAAGCGGCGAATGCAGTACTTCGCTTTTGTCTGTTTCATTTTGGCCTTGTTTACTAAGCAGACGTTAGTGGCGGCCCCGATCGCTTGCCTAATTACAGGCGCCATAATTGATCGAAAGCGAGCGTTGCAAATTGGCTTATTCGCCGGGTTCTGTGGTCTGATTCCGCTTCTCCTCTTAAATTGGCTAACGAAGAATCAATTCATACCGCATTTGTTTTTGTACACTCGCAATACATTCAGCGTGCGACAAGCCATCTTCTTTCTCGTGCGGAATCTACGGGACATGTTGCCTCTAATCGTCGCACTCGGCGCTATGGGTATTTCGGCTGTTCATGACCGTCGTAGTCACTATCGATGGAATCTGCAGGCAATACGTGCCGAGTTGGTGACGGATAAGAGGCGGGCGGCGCTCTTCACCTTTGTGGTGTACATGTTCTGTGCCCTCGCCGTTTCCGCAACGTGCGGAAAGGCTGGCGCGGCAGAGTACTACTTCATGGAATGGAATGTCGCTTGTGGCATACTCACTGGGATTTCCTTAGGGTTCCTGATCGGACGCTGGCAAGAGGCCGCGGGGAGCTGGATCACTGTTTCGGCCGGCGCCGCGGTCTGTCTCTTTGCCATCCTTGCTATAGGCAAAACAGTAAACCCTGCGTTGCGGCTGACCGCTGGCGCACATCGTCTCGATGCAGCGCAATCCGATGAGTTCAATCGGGCATTACAGATAGTTCAACATACGCCCGGACCAGTGTTCGCATATGATCTGACCCTCTTGCTAAAGGCTGGCAAAGAGGTCCCGCTTGAGCCTTTCATGCTGTTCGACCTTGCGAAGTCCGGACGTTGGGACGAACGACCATTTGTTCAACAGCTCCTTCAGCATTACTACACCGCAATTGTGGCGGAATCAGACGTTGTAGCTGATAACTCGGTGCCGGCAACTGTCAGGAATGCAATCGCAACGGCGTACGTTCCTGCCGAACGTATTGGCAAATATACAATCTACAGACCTGCCGGAGGCCAATTGCTGAACTGATCCTCTCGATGAGGCTGTTGATCGAACGAGAAAGACTAGAAGTCAGAGATCAGATGTCAGAGGACAGAGTGCGGAAGTAGACAAGCGGCAGCCGACCTGCTGGTTTTCATTCGATTACTGGGCGAAAAGCGCAAATTAGAAAGGCTAAAGTAGAAATTAGAAATTCAGATTCCTGCCTTCGCGCCTTTTCTACTTTCTAACTTCTACTTTCTACTTTGCTTCTAGGATGAAGATTCATGTCTGGGTTCCGGATTACGCCGCAGCGATCGGCGGCATTCAGACGTTCTCGCGATTTTTTGTTCGCGGATTGCGCGATGTTTTTCCCGACGCTTGGATCGCCGTGTTCTCGAAAAACGATTCGTCGTATCCCGATTTCACGAAAGAACCCGCCAACGATGTTACTCCGTTCGGATGGTGGCAGATCCGACTGCGGACATTTGCTTTTTCCGTAGTGCTGTTCCGCCGCGCCATGGGCGACCGGCCCGATCTGATTATCTGCACCCATAGCAACTTCGCCCCGCTAGCACGCGTGACGCAGCGTTTTATGGGCACGCCATATTGGGTCGTCGGCCATGGAGTCGAAGTATGGGAAGTGCCGAATGCCAGTATCCGAAAAGCACTTCGCGCAGCGAATGGATTATTGGCTGTAAGTCAGTTCACCCGTGACCGCATGGCGGCGACGCTGAATATGCCGGGGGAGAAGATCGCTATTCTGCCAGACACCTTCGATTCGGAGAAATTTCAGCCAATAGCGAAACCACGATTTCTGTTGAAGCGGTATCAATTGCGGCCGGATATACCGGTGATTCTGACGCTTGCCCGGCTTGATGCATCAGAGCAGTACAAAGGGTACGATCAAGTGCTTCGGGCAATGCCGTTGGTTCTGAAACGGTTCCCCGATGCTCGCTACATTCTGGCCGGACACGGACATGATCGGCCACGGATCGAGTCGCTTGTCCGGAAACTCGGCTTGACCGGCTCTGTCACGCTCACCGGATATGTGGCGGATCATGAGCTGGCTAGTCACTATAATCTCTGTGACGTCTTTGTTATGCCGAGCAAAGGAGAAGGATTCGGCATTGTATTCCTCGAGGCTTTGGGATGCGGGAAGCCCATTATTGCCGGGAATAAAGATGCTTCTCCGGAAGCACTGCTTAACGGGAAGCTTGGCGTGCTCGTTGATCCGGATAACCCAAGAGAGATCGCCGATGCCGTCATTCAGATTTTATCTCGAAGCCATCCTAACAAACTTTTGCAGGAACCGGAAATGCTCCGTCGAGAAGTAATTGAAGCGTATGGATATGAGCGTTTCGTGGAAAGGCTGCGGGAGATCTTAAGTAAAGTAGAAATTAGAAAGTAGAAAGTAGAAAGTAGAAACGGCAGCAGGGAAAGAAGGCCGATTGCGGCTGCGAAATGCGGAATCCGGAAGCGGAAGAGGGATAGGTGATAACTAATCAGATGCGAGAATCCAAATTAGAAATTAGAGAGTAGGAAGGCTAAGCCTTTAGTTATTAGTTATCGGTTAATTGTTAATGGTGAAGACGTCTCAGTTATCCGTTATCAGTTACTGGCTATTAGTTCTTTAATATGCCGGATTGTTTATCCGTGGAGGATGCCGATAAAGTGCACGCATGAATCCAGTTCAATCGGTATCAATTAAGACTTTCGAGGATTTGGAATGCTGGAAGCAGTGCCGAACCCTGCGATTGTTCATTGCCAAACAGGTCCTGCCAACGTTGCCGAAAGACGAACGATACCGATTAGGGGATCAGGTGTTACGCGCTGCTCGTTCCACAACCAGCAACATTGCTGAGGGTTACGGCCGCTTTCATTACTTAGACAACGCGAAATTTTGTAGCAACGCGCGCGGATCCTGCTGGGAAGTTTTAGATCATCTTATCACCGCGAACGATGAGGACTTTCTCAAGACCGAACTGCTCGATCAAGGTCGCTCTCAGGTTGCAAATAGCGTCAAACTTCTGAACGGCTACATGAACTATTTGAAGAAAGCGCATACACAGGAGGTGTGACGCTTTACTTATTAGTTAACGGATTCCCAACGTTTCAGACCGTTTTAACAGATAACCATTAACTAATAACGAATTTGAATCCCCCAATAACAAATAACTACTAACCAATAACCGAATTTGAGTTCTCAAATTCTATGTGCGGCATAGCTGGCCTTATTAACTCAAGACTCTCTCGAGATGATGTCGAGAAGACTTTACAGCGCATGCAGCAACAGATGCATCATCGCGGGCCGGATGACGCTGGCATCTTTATCTCGCCGAACGCTACGGCGGGGCTGGTATCGACCCGGCTTGCGATCCTTGATCTCAGTCCAGCCGGCCATCAGCCAATGACGTCAAACGACGGCCGATTTCATATTGTTTTTAACGGAGAGATTTACAATTACCGCGAGCTTCGCTCGCAGTTATTAGTTGAGGGTTATCAGTTCCAGTCCAACTCCGACACCGAGGTGATCCTCAAGATGTATCAGCGCGATGGTCCGGAATGCGTGAGGGAATTCGACGGCATGTTCTCAATTGCGATTTGGGATCAACAGGAACAGACGTGTTTCCTCGCTCGGGACTCGCTCGGAATCAAACCGCTCTATTATCATGAAGAGAATGGACAGCTGCTTTTCGGGTCGGAATTGCGCACGCTGCTGATAAGCGACCTGGCGCCGCGAAGCTGTTCGCCTGAAGCAGTGGCCGGGTACCTGCTTTTTGGCGCCGTTCAGGAACCGAACACGTTAGTGCGCAATGTGAAAGCGATTCCGGCCGGTCATTATCTTCTTTGGCGCAATGGAACTGTCCATCTGACGAAATATTGGGATATTCAGTTTGGTTTCGATTCCGGTAACGGCAAAGATGCGGCGCACGTCGTTCGAAACGCTCTCGAAGAGTCCGTAGATCGCCACTTCGTCAGCGACGTGCCGGTTGGGATGTTTTTGAGCGGCGGGATCGATTCGACCTCGATTGTTGCTTTGGCGTCAAAAAAAAAGGGCAGTAATCTGCGCACCTTCTGTATTTCCTTCGATAATCCGGCCTTCAACGAAGGCGATGTGGCCGAACGAACGGCGCAACACTTTGGAACGCAACATTCGGATTGGCGTCTCGATTCCGGAACCGCCAAGAGTCTGCTGAACGAATTTTTGAACCGGTCAGATCAACCAAGCATCGACGGGTTTAACACATTCTGCGTCTCGAAGCTCGCGCACGATCAAGGTTACAAGGTCGTGCTCTCGGGATTGGGAGGAGACGAACTCTTCGGAGGATATCACTCGTTTCAGCTTGTGCCCCGATTGGTTAGCTACAGCCGCGCATTGAATCCGGTTTTTTTCCTGCGCGGCGCAGGAGGTCGTTTTCTCGAATCTGCTGCGACGTCACCAAGAATGCGACGTCTGGGATTTTTTTTGCAAGGCGTGCCGGCGACAACAGCGGCGTATTGGGCGGTGCGCGGCACTTTCACTCCGCGAGAAGTCGAGCAATTGCTTGGTCTATACTGCGCCGACGCAGGCGATAATCGCTTCCCGATCAATGGCTATCTACAGGGTCAACCCACGCCAGGCGATGAAGTGAGTTATCTCGAGATGAGCCGGTACATGCGCAACCAGCTGCTGCGCGATAGCGATGTGATGAGCATGGCGTGGAGTTTGGAATTACGCGTCCCGTTTGTTGATCGCAAGCTCCTGGAAACAGTCGCGACCATTCCAGCACAGATTCGTCTGGCTGCCGGAAAGCGACTTTTGCTAGACGCTATTCCCGAGATTCCGGAGTGGGTCCGAAATCGGCCAAAGCAAGGCTTCGCCTTTCCGTTTCAGGAATGGATTACCGGCGAATGGGGCGAGGTTTTTCGCCGGATTGAGAGCAAGAGCCCAGTTCGGTTGAAGAATTGGTATCGTTGTTGGTGCTTGTTCGCGCTGGAAAACTTCCTTCAGCGCAACGGGATAGAAAAGCCTGAGGAGGTAGAAGTTGGGAGATAGAAGCTGGGAGGGGAAAAATGCGGATTTCGGAATGCGGCCTCTGGCTCGTTGGAGCCGACGGCTCGGAGAGAACGCGGATCGGAGAGAGAAGGGCCGTCGCGGAATTCCGCGATAAAGTTATTGGTTAATAGTTAATTGTTATTGGGATTGACGGGAGAATAGAAAATAGAAATGCAGCAGCCACGCTGACGCTTGACCACCGATGCGTTCAACTCGAAATTCGAGGATGTTACATCCAGTTTCTGTGCAGGCTCTTCCTGGTTATCAGATTCACATCAAATACTCGGATGGTGCGGAAGGGGATGTTGATCTTTCAGAGTTTGCCGGACGTGGTGTCTTTGCAGCGTGGAATGATCCGGAATTTTTCCGTCTTGTTCATATCGGCGAGCATCGGCAAATCCGCTGGAATGATGAGGTCGAGCTTTGCCCCGATGCGATTTATATGAGACTCACGGGCAAGACTCCGAAGGAATACTTCGCTTCACGAGGTGCGGAACCGGTGCATGCCTGAGATTTGCCGGTTTTACGGGATCATTATTCGGATGTACAGCGGCGATCATCCGCCGCCCCATTTCCACGCAGTTTACGGCGAGCACGAAGCCTTCATTGAAGTCGAAACCGGACAAATTCTATATGGGCATTTACCGGCAACGGCATTGCGACTTGTGCAGACTTGGCTGGTTCAACATCGCGAAGAATTGAATCAGGACTGGAAACTGGCAAAGCAATTGCAACCGCTGAAAAAAATCGCTCCTCTCGACTGAAAAGCTGAATCAGAAGTTGAGTTGTTGAGAAATCCGCGACCGCGCGGCAGATGTCGGATGTCGGATGGCGGACGGCGGATGGCAGAAGCGGAAACTGAGATCAAACGGCACAGCCAAAGGGCAGAGGGCAGGGGCCGCGAGGCAAGGAGCGATGCGGGAAGCAAACGCCCAACCCGCCTACGCCGCAAGCTTCGGCGTGGCAGGCGCTCACTTGTCTCGCCGTAGCAAAAGCGAAGGAGGAACATCCAACGCCCAACGCACAATGCAGACGGGCAGAGGAACTAATAACAATTAACAAATAACCGATAACCAATAACGCAATCGGTGCACGATTGCTGCTGCTGATGAACCAGAGATCAGAGGTCAGAGGTCAGACGTCAGACGACAGATGTCGGACGGCGGAGGCAAGGAACGAATAACGGATAACCAATAACCGCAATCGTCACACGATTGCGAAATTTTTCTAACCACAGTTCGCCTAAATACGCTACGATAGTTTAAATTCTCGGCTCCGGATTAGATCCAATGCGTCAAACTGCGCCTACCGAACAACCGGCAACCGTACGTCGATCAGGATTCATCGTTGATGAGGTGATCGAACTCCCCGCCTGGCAGCAAATAGAAGCCAAAGCGGGCACTGGTGAGAAGCGAAACCTCTGGGCGCGGATGCGCGGTCAGGATTGGCTCGTGGCGCTTTCTTACATGGTGTCCGATATCGTGTGCTGGGTGGCGCTTTACGCCGTTGTGGGATATGTGCGGCGCGACGCGTTTTTCGTGAGCCCACTCGAATTCATGCTGGTGGACGGCGTGGTCCTCATCGTGATCCTGCAAGCACTTTATATTATTGGTGGATACGATCGTAACACCGAAACCCGCAGTCTGACCTACACCACAGAACACATTCTTGCCGTAGCGACCGCAGCGGCGATCAGTTCGTTGATTATCTATTCTGCGGCAACTTTCGATGCCACGATGAAGCCAAGCCGCGGCGTTTTGCTGCTGAGCTTTGCCGCGTTCCTCCCGGTGTCATTGCTGTATCGCCGTCTTTTTCGCGAGGGAATGGCAACCTCGGCAGCACAACGTGCTTTTTTGGTTGTGGGCAGCGGGCAACTTGCGGCCGATTTCTACGAGGCCTATCTGAACTCGCCCAACCGTCAGCGGCTTGAATTTGTCGACATCGCACAGGAACGCGTCGGTCAGCCGATTGCCGGCAAGGGTTCCCCCGTCATCGAAGGCGATATTCGAACCAAGCTGGAGAGACTAACGAATCGCTACAGCGGCGTCATTCTGGCCGAGAGCGTCGATCGGCTGGGTGCGGACCTGCTTGCGCGATTGGTGCGAACGCAGTTCCAGCAGACGCGCGTTTATACGCTCGAATCATTTTATGAGGCGTATTGGCGCAAAGTGCCGGTGCGATCGATCGACCCATTCTGGCCTTTGCAGATGGGTTTTCAGTTGGCGCGAATTTCCCCTTATCATTATCTGAAGCGATTATTCGACCTGGCGGCTTCAGGCTTGTTATTGGTTATTTGCTTTCCGTTGATAGTCCTCCTGACCTGTCTTATCTGGATGACAAGCGGGCGGCCCGCGCTTTTTCGCCAGGCACGGGTCGGCCGTGAAGGTGACATCTTCACCGCCTATAAATTTCGCACCATGTTTATGCGCGATCCGAACGAGGAGGTGACCGATATGTATACGCGCGAAGGCGATCCGCGGGTTACTCGGCTTGGTCGCTGGTTGCGAAAACTGCGTTTAGACGAGTTACCGCAGCTTTGGAATGTTTTTAACGGCGATATGAGTCTGATCGGTCCGCGAGCGGAATGGACCAAGTGTGCTGAGCAATACGAGAAAAAAATTCCGTTCTATCATTTCCGCCACCTCGTTAAACCGGGCATTACGGGTTGGGCACAAGTAAACTATCCGTATGGGGAGAGTGAGGAAGATGCAATGCAGAAGCTAAAGTACGATCTCTATTATATCCGGCATTACTCGCTCAAGCTCGATGCCATGATCGTCTTGAAGACGATACACACCATCCTGTTTGGAAAAGGCCGCTGATGCGGCCTTTTCCAAACAGGATCGAGAGATGTCAGACGTCAGATATCAGATGTCAGCAAGAGATGTCATAAGTCATAAGTCATAAGTCAGAGGTCAGAGGTCAGCGAAGATATCAGATATCAGCAGTCAGATGTCAGTCGGAAACCAGAAATGAATTTGACTTTTTTATCATACCACTCAGCATCCGACCGATCTCCGCGCAGCAGCCCGTTAGGACCCCGTGTTGTTCTGACGAGATGTAATCGCAATCTCTTGCGAAATTGAGTGCCGCGTCGGTCTCGCTGTTTTCACCGTCACAATCTGTGAGTTTGCTCACAAAGTGGGCTTCATAACGGCGTTTTGCCCATGCTTCGCGCAGATTCAAACAGATTGATCTCGAGGAGCGGCGAATCTGACTCGTTAGCGCAAATGTTTCTTCGGATGGAAATTTCTTCGTGAGTTCAAAGATCTCCATCGCCAATTCGTAAGCGAGTTTATAGACCTTCAAATCTTTCGCTGACTCGATTCGCTCAGTTGTCTTTTCTGACATCTGATGTCTGATATCCGACATCTTGCAATGCTATCGCCAGCTCGGCTGCTGATTCAATGCGAATACTTCTGACCTGTGACGTGTGACCGCTGACCTCTGATGTCTGAGCTCTGACCGCTGACGTCTGACCTCTGATGTCTGCGCCGAAGGCGCTGCGCCGCTAGGCGCCGCCGGCTCCGTTCCCCGACTGCGTCGACGCAGTCTGGACGTCGCGGCCGTAGCCGTCGCCGTAGGAGCCGCCTCCAGCGCCGTATCCATGCGAGGCATAATAGTAGTAGTAACCCGCGCCACGACGCCGGGGCAAGCGGTTGAGGACGATCCCAGCTGGACGGACGTGCGTGGCTGAGAGCAACGTTAAGGCACGATTCACCGCGTTCCGGGGAGTCTTAGCTGCACGCACGACCATGCACGTTGTTTGGACGTGTGGTACCATCAGGAGCGTATCGCTCACTGCCAGAATGGGCGCGCTATCAATAACAACGCGGTCAAAAGAAGATCGGGCCTCCGTCGTCAGACCTTTGAAACACTGGTCGCTCAGAAGCTCGGCCGGATTGGGCGCCCGCTGACCGCCAGCGAGAATAAAAAGCTGTCCAGCTTGCGATGGGGTACTGCGAAATCGCGCGGCGCCAACCAACTCTGCGTCGACCGTCGCGACGAGCCGGATAGCATTCTTGAGCTCAACGGCTCCAACCAAATAATCGACAACTCCAGGAAGGTCGTCGGTCTTACCGATGACGTTCCGGAAGACCTTGTGAATGCTTGGTCGACGAAGATCGCCATCGACGAGGAGAACCCGGTGCCCCTGCTGGGCGAGTGCAAGAGCATAGTTGACACTCGTAAAGCTCTTTCCTTCATTGGGCAGGGCGCTGGTAAAAAGAAACACTTTGCGATCTGCTTCCGGTCCAAGCAGTGACAGGGCTGCACGCAGATTTCTGAAACTCTCGGCAATCGGTCCGCCCGGCGCTTCGTCAACAAGCCGGTATTTTGCAGCCTCGCGTGATGTTTTCTTTTTCCCGCTCTTCTTTTCGCTGGTTTTAGTCTCGGGGATGGCGGCCAGGACCGGTAAACCGAGAGTCGCTTCGGCTTGATCAACGGTTTTCACCGATCGATCAAGCGCATCGGCGCCAAAGACAAAGGCCAATCCCACCGCCAATCCGCCGAGCAACCCGAGAGTTATCGTTCTCGATGGAATCGGATTTATCGGCGTGTGCGGAGCAACCGCTTGTTCGGCTATGCTAACCGCGTTCATCTTGACGTCCTTCGCCAGGTCGATCGCCTTGATTTGGCGGAGCACGCTTTCATAGAGAGCGCGATCAGTCTCCGCCTGGCGGGCCAGCTCTTGGTAACCGATAGCGGCCCGGTTGAGTGCGACGGCCGTGCCCTGCTGCTCTTGCAGCGCCTCCTGGAAGTTCTTTTCATTAACCTTCGCCTGATCGATTGCGTTTCGGAGAAGGGCGGGTTGCGCCATGACCGCGCGACGAAGCGAATCTTTTCCTTCGTTGAGGGAGGCGCGCGCCGCCATCATTTTCGGATGCTTCTCTTTATACCGCAAAGCCAAGCCCGCGATTTCGCCCTCAATTAGTGTCACCGTGCGACGCGCCTCATTCACCGGTACTGCCGCGGAAATGCTTGGGATCGCCAACAAAGCGTCGGTATTGTCCCCGGTCTCCTCAATCTGCCTTAGCTCGCCTTCCAATCGAAGCCGATCCGCTTTCGCGGCGGTCAATTTGTTATTGAGATCCTGCAACTTGTCTTCAACCATTCCGCCACGCGTTCCACCCGCGCCCGCGCCTGATCCTGTCTGCGACCCGGTCGCAATGGTGCCACCCCCGAGTTGAAGTGCATCCGGTGTGTTAGCCTTATATTCAGCCACTGCCGCCTCGCTCTTTTGTAGATTCAGCTTCAGCCGTCCTTCCTCCTCGAGTAGATAGCGTAACGTCTCCTGACTAAAGGCAGCACGTCGCTCGATGGAGTTGCGAATGTATTCTCGGGCAACTGCTTCGGCGAGACGCTGCGCCATGACGGGGTCGCGATTCGTGACATAGAGATCTATCAGTCGTGTGCCGCGGCGAATATTTGCCTTGACCATCCGGGAAAGAGCCCCCGCGAGAGAATCTTCCATGGGCGTGAAGGTCATCCCTTGGACAAGATCGGGTTGCGCTTTATCGGTCGGCTGTGGTTTGGCCGGCGTAGCTTTGCTTTTCGGGGAGGCCGGGTTGATTGAAATTCCCACAAGCGCGGCGCCGCCATCCTCAGCCAAACCCTCAGACCGAATAACGCGGGCCAACATTTGCCGGTTGGTAAGGTTTTGCTCAATCGTGCGCAGCGCTTCCTGGCTGGCGAGGAACATCGAACGAAGGCGCATCGGATTATCCTCTCCCGCGCTTATCGTAGGCTCCTGAAAATCGACCTCAAGAACAGCGTGCGACTGATAAGTTTTCGGTGTTCGTCCCAGATAGCCTAACGCGATAAAAAGGCCAGCCAAGACGCACAAAATCACGATCCAGATCCGCTCAATCAGGCTGTGCCAATATTGGCGCAGGTTGAACCCACGCTGGGATTCCAGCATCACGTCGATGGCGGGATTCGCCGAAGGCGGGGGGGCAGCGTCAGTTTTCATGCAAGTAATGTGAGAAATAGTAACGTTCTTTCGGCTCTTTGCAGAAACTTTTGTGAGCCAGTTCTAAAAAATACTTTCGCCAACGGTAATGCTATCCCCCGGTTGAACCGTGAAAGCGCTGTTGCTTCCTCGCGCCTGGCGTTTCGCGTCGACGCGTAGCACCTGGTTGCCACGCCGCACACTAACTTTTTCGGGTGCGGCAATGCGCGTATAACCACCGGCCATGGCAATGGCCTCGAGAAGATCTACTCCCTCGGGGCTCCCTTCCGGCATTTCGTAGCTGCCGGGTCGATTGACCTGGCCAAGGATGGTGAAACGACGCTTGGCATAGCCAATGAGCATCACGTTTACTCTGGGGTTTACCAAATAATCGCGCCCGTAAAGCTCGGTAAGTTTGGCTGCGGCCTGACTAAGAGTAGAGCCGCCCAGATGCACCGCACCGAGCAGCGGAACACTGAGATAGCCTTCGCCGTTGAGCCGGCCGTTGGTGCGGAGATCTTCCTCGCCGAAAACTTCCACCGCCACCTGGTCGTTTGGACTAAGAATATAACCCGTGGGCGCGCTGAGCGCGGCTACCGCCGCCGCAGCGCTGGCGGCGGGCAGGGCCGAGGCGGCGTTGCGGGGAGGTAAACTTTCCGCAGGCCGCGCCGGCGCGGCCGTAGGCAGTTGTCCGAATAGGCCGAACGGAACCAGTATTATCGCTGCAATTGGGAAAAATCTGGATATCACAGGATGAGATTCACAGCGAGCCGAGTGCCAAACTAAAAGGTGAGTGTGGTGCGAATGCCAACTTGATTGTTATCAAAGCTGAAAGAAGCGAGTGAGCTGGAGTCCTTCCGGTATAAGTAGTACGCTCCGGCCGCCCAGAACCGCGTAATCGTGCAATCAACCGCGGGCTCGATATAATAATAATTGTCGTCACGGCTCGCGTTGACGCCCTGGACCGCGCTAAAATAGTTTGAATTCTCGTACCCTGTCGACAAGCCCAGAGAAAATCGCCGCATAAATCGCTGCGTCAATCCAAGACTGATTGTGGTAGAGGCGTAATCCTGTCCGCCGAGGGAGGCTGAATTCTGTATGCGCCGGCTTCCGGAAAGAGTAATCGAGGTTCCGTCGAACGGCTGGTAGCTGGCGGCCAAGTCGTAAACTGGTGAAACGTAAGTGCCCCGGGAATTATTTTCGAATTGCCGAAATTCGAGGCCGCCAGAAGCGTTCAGGTTGACCTTCTCAGTGGCGCGGTAGTTTAGACGCACATTCGCTTGTTCGTAGGTCTGGTCAGGACTGGAATCGTCTACCGTATTATAACCGCCCGTTCCACCGACACCCAAAACAAGCTTTTCACTATAATTGTAATTAATGAAGAGGTTGCCCCAGAAATTCTTCGAGCCAATTTGCCCCTGCGATGGGTAATCATCGATTAAGAAGCCGTACGAATTGCTCAAAAACAGCTTTCCGGTCAAAACGTAGGAGTCACTCAGTTGTGTCGTGAAGATGTTGTGCCGCACGCGTTGTCCCACGTCGATGTTGGCATTGTGTCCCGTAGGATCAGAAATACTGTTGAGATCGCGGCCGTCTAGAATCTGCACATCCTCCGAAAGCGACAACGACAACCGGCCGAACTGATGCTGGCCTGTCAGACGGACGAGATGCTGGATCGCGTCATTCTCAGAGTGATTCGCAAAAAGAAATGCGCTCGGCCGATAGATTAGGCTAAGAGAATTTCCGCCTTCGGAATTCTCTTCACCCAATCCCAGGAAAAGCGAAGGTTCGATTGCGAAATAGTAATCAGAGATCCGAGTCACGGAACTAATGTTGATATTGTCATCGTAGACGCCGCGCAGCGTAACCGAGAAACCGTATTTAAACCGGCGCGGTGTCTCGGCCATGGGGCGCCCGTTTACACTTACCTCCGGGCCGGCACCCGCCGTGGCGGCTGGGGAAGAGCCGGGCTCGAGCGCTTGGACTTCACTCGGAGTTAATGATGCCTCTTGCATTGCGACATAGTCTGGCGAGACAACCGCATCCTGCGCGTCACAGAAGAAAGGAAAACCCGTGGCGAGGAAAAATAGGGCCGTAGCCGGGACGGCGCGCGCCAAAACAGCGGCCTTCAGGCGGTATGATTGACCCATCGCAATAACAAAAAAGTAATCAGGTTTTCGGGGACCAGACAAAAGGTCAGGGGAAGCAAACAATACCGATCCTCGAAAGCGGCCGATTCTAGTGATTATAAAACCGAAAGGCAAGCCACTTCCACCTCAGAGCGAGACGCGTACCAGCCGCCTGCGCAGCAAGCGGCTAGTTAATGGTTAATAGTTATTGGTTATTGGGAGCCACAAAGAGCGGCCTCCGGCCCATGGGGCCTACGGCGGCAGGGAGCAGGGAGCTTGGAGCAGGGCAGGGAGCCAGGAGCTAGTAGCTAGTAGCTAGGGCTGGGAGCTAGGAAAGCGATGAAGCAAACGCCCAACGCCCAACGTCCAATGAAGGCAAAAGTCGGGAAGTTGAGCGGTTGAGGACGCCTGGGCTCCGTTTCATCCGCAATCCGCAATTGGGGATTGGAGATGGCAGCTCGGCACTGACTGCTGACGTCTGACCTCTGATCTCTGTTATCTAGTCACAGCCCCGGTTCATATTTCAATATCGCTTGCCAGGCTTTCTTCCATTCGCCCTTGCGCGCCCAGATCTCTGCTTCAACAAAATGCAGCGAGCGGGGCGCGCCCGGCATTACCGAGAGAACTTTTAAGGTGGCCAGCGCATTGTCCAGATCGCCGGCGTTGGCTTGCGCGAGAGCTATAGGCAACCCGTCATTTTCAATGTTACCGCTGATCTTGAAACGCCGTCCCAGCGATTCGATGGACTCGGCTGGATCGGTTTTCGCAAATCGCGGTCGGGAAGAGAATCGTACGACGGTTTCGTACGCCTGGCGATAATCTTGATAGTCCGCATACAAGCGCGCGAGATCGGGCCAGGCGATTTTCTGCCATTCGGAATGTTTCTGCAAAGTTTCGGCCAAGGCCAATTTATCGGCGCGCTCGTACCACCAGCGGAAAATCCTCTTTAGGTCGGCTGGCATGAAGGATCGCAGTTCCGGGTCATCGACGAGTAATCGGTCGAGTTCGATTTGAAACTCCGCCGGGGATGCGTTTTGCAAAAAAATCATCGCGCAATCCTTGTTTGAATGTGCAAGGTCGCGCCAGCGCTCACGAAGCGAGGAGTCGGATTTAATAAGTGTGAAAATTTCGCCGTAAAGGTGCGGTGCTTCGATCGGCATACGTTCCATTCCCTCCTGCCACACATCAAAGGCGAGGTCGGGTTCGCCAACGCCAAGCCATAGTTGCCCTTCCTTGACGTATAAGTCGGTCCAGTTTGGAAGGAGATACCTTGCGGCCGAAAAATCACGCAATGTCTCCGCACGCGGATGATACAGCGCGGCCTCGGCAAACCCGCGCTTAAAGTATAGTTCCCAGTTCAGCGGGGCGATCTTCAGAGCTTTCGACGCACCCTCCAACATCGTTTGGTAATCTTCCTTTGCGGCCGCGCTATCGATTTCGTAAACGGACTGCCTCAAGCTCACTGTAGTAGGCAAAACTTTGGCGCCCAGAATCGAGGCGAACCACCAGGCCCCGGCCGCTATAAAAAATATTCCGAGGAATCGAAACGCGATCAAAGCGACCCGCGACTGATGATAACGGATTTGGGGATGGGTGGCTGTGCTGGCAAGAAAGAGCGCCGGCCAAAGCGCCCCGATTTGGTGCCCGGGAACATCAAAAAAAGCGTGTAGCGCAAAGCCACTCACACTGATAAACGCGGCCAGACGCATTAGACGCAATGTTCCCCGTTCGAACGGAAAGCAGCGCTTCGCCCACCAACCGAACAGCAGCCCGATCAACAGCGGCGCGAGCCAGCCAAGTTCAACTGCGCTCCAGAGCCAATCGCTCTCGGGGTGGCCAGCAATATTTGTGGCGAGGAAATCGTGCTGCTTTGTGTTGAAGGTAGCGGAGAAATTTCCCAAGCCGATCCCTGCTATCGGCGTTCCTAGGGAAAAGTTTATAGCGTCGCGGTAGAATAGGAGACGCGTATTTTGAGATGGCGAAAAGAAGCCGGCGGTTTCACGGCCAAACCTCATTGCCGTCTTCCCGCCGTCCCAGGCAAAGAGGGCAAGCAGACACAGGATCATGCCGGAGGCGATAAGCGGGCGGCGTTTGTATTCGGACATGGCTAACCAGGAGAGATGCAAAGCGAGGACCCCACCGCCGAGGAGAATGATTCCTGCGCGGGAGCCGTCTATGATCAGCGCCCAACAAACAAGCGTGAGAGCTGCGATCCAAATCCACCAGGTTTTCCGTCCTTCGTCCAAGCCACGCATTGCCGCGGCGTAGATGATAATGCCGCCCAAGCCCAAAACGTTGCTGGTGTGATTGCGATTCGGGAAAAAACCAAACTCGGGAACATTCGGCCAAAACGGGATTTGTTTCTTCAGTACGAATGAGACGGTAAGCGTGGCGGCAAGGGTGATGATAGCGCTACCGATCAGAAACCACGACCGGCGCCGCTCCGGCAAACTCCAATCCGCCGACAGGAGGTAGTAGGCCCACGCTAGGCACAGCAAAAAAACCAAAGAAGATTCGAGTGTAAGCCACGGCTGCGCTGACATGGTTCCCGGCAATGGCACGCCGATTTTCCCAAGTTCAATGCGCCATTCAGGGGTAGAAAACCAGTTGGCGGGAAGAAAGGCCGCGCTTGCGAGTTGAAGGAGAGTGACAAAGGCGAGGTTCGGAACTAATCCGAGCGATTTCCCGGGTGGAAGCAGCAGGAAAAGGATGCCAGTGCAGAGCGCAAGGAATGCTTGAGCCCATAGCTTGGTGGCGCCGCCCATGAGCGGTGCCAATACTGTTAAAGCCATGACGGCGTAGAACTTGAGTGACGTTCGGTCGCGTTTCAGGCTCTCCATGGCGGCTGGCGGAGGCCATGGTAGTGTCAAAACGGCAGCGTTTCCTTATTTTTCTTGACTATTTGAGGCGTGCTAATCACAATCGGGGCCGATCGTCGAGATCGTGCGCATGAAAATGAAAACACCTCTGTTTTGTCGCAAATTGCTGCCAGTGCTTCTTTTCGCTGCTAGTTCAGTTATTTATAATACCTCCGCTATCGGTGCGGATGACCCCTCGCTCTTTGGGGATGGCATCTTCAACAAATTTGGCCTCGACCTCGGATACGCGGGACGAACACACCGTTGGGCGGTTTACACTTATGGTGCAGGAACATCGAGCTCGCCGTTTACGGCGCTGGACGTCTCTGGAAGTGGCTTGGTAGACGGAGATGTTGCTCTCGCCGGTGTTTACAGCAGACTAAGCGTCACAGGGTCAGGATTGGTTACTGGCGATCGCTACGAGCAGACAACTTCCTCTGAGGTCCGTAGCGGAAGTGGTGTTATTGGTGGCACTCGTTTCTCCAGCACTTCAATCAACTCGTCTCTTAATGGAGGCATTACATCGTTGCGGAACGTGTCGACCACCGCGGCCGGGCTCACTCCTACATCTGGCTCGCCGACGACTCTTAACCTGAGCGGCAACACGAGCAGAAGTTTCGATAACACGCCCTTCAGCGGTAAGTATGTGATGAGGTTGACCGATCTGGTCATGGGTGGCAATTCTACGTTGACGCTCAATGGTGTGTCAGGTTCGGCGTTTGTCATCAATGTCTCGAACAACTTCAACCTCAGCAGCAGCGCCAGGATTGTATTGACAGGCGGCCTAACTGCATCGGATGTGCTGTTCAATGTCACCGGCGGGAATACAAACTTCTCGCTTGGTGGTAACGCGATCTTCAATGGAACATTGCTTGCCTATAATTCTGTGTCAGGCGGGACGCAGCGGACTCTTACGATTGGCGGCAACGCCTCTGTCACAGGACAAGTCATTGCGAATAAAGTGGTCGTCAACGGCAATGGAAGCATCAAGAAGCCGAAAAAGATGAGCAAGGGCAAGGGTGACGAAGAGGACGACGACGATGATGGTGGCGGCCACCACTAGTCCAGATTAGCGGGCAGCTCGAAGCAAAATTTCTTTACTGCGCCGGCTCCGCTAATTCACGACGTTAATCTCCGCAGCGCGTACGGGAGTCGAATCTCCCGTAAATGCCTCGCTCCTTAGACAAGAACCACACTCCGTAGCGCACAATCAAGCACGATTGGGCACTCGGAATGTCATGAATTGTCATGAAAATGACGGCAGTGATCCACGTCGCAAACCTAGCATCATAAAAGTCGGAAATGTGCGGGTGAAAATCTACCGAGGAAAAGCACACGGATATGATCTTTTTACGGTTGCTTACTATTCCGCTGGCGTGCGCAAACGAGAAACTTTTGGGAATCTCGCTGGCGCAAAGGAACGGGCGAATGAAGTTGCTGTCGCGATCCTAAATGAACGCCTGGCTGTCGTCGAGCTTAGCAGTGCCGAGCGTGACGGATATGTAAAAGCGGTTGGATTGCTTCGACCACTCGGGATGCCGTTGCACAGCGCAATCGAAGAATACGTAGCGGCTCGGACGCAACTCAACGGCCAATCGCTTTTGGGCGCGATAAACGAGCATCTGGCGCGCCATCGCGCGGTGACAGACAAACGGGTGAGTGAGATCGTGGACGAATTGCTCGGGGCAAAAGAACGCGATGGCCTTAGCTATCGCTACATTTGCACGCTTCGGACGCACCTAAAACGATTCGCTAGCGCATTTCAGGTAAACATTAGCTCTGTTACGACGACCTTGATACAAGAATGGCTTGCGACGTTGGGGGGCCTGGGGCCGCGCGGGCGAAATAATGTCAGGCAGGCCATCGTGACTCTTTTTCATTTCGCGCGAGCTCGCCACTACCTACCGAAAGGCCAAGCGACCGAAGCAGATGACGTTTCAAGAACAAAGGAGCGCGCTGGCAAGATCGGGATTCTTACGCCGAACCAGCTGGCGACACTAATGAGAAAAGCTCCGGCCGACATTCGTTTGTATCTCGCACTCGGCGCGTTTACCGGAATGCGGGCGAGCGAGATATTGCGGCTCGAATGGCGAGACGTAAATTTCGAGCGCGGTCACATAATCGTTGCACCGGAGAAAGCGAAAACGGCAACGCGCCGCCTGGTCCCAATTCAGCCGAACTTGATGCAGTGGCTTTCGCCATATAGAAATCGATCAGGTGCGCCGTTCAAAAGTCGCCGAGATGCAGACCGTGCGATTGCGTTTGCGAAAAGCAAGAAGATCGATTGGCCCGGCAATGCCTTGCGGCATAGTTACGCAACGTATCGTTTAGCGGCGATCGCCGACACTGCGCGGGTGGCCCTGGAGATGGGAAACAGTCCGCAAAAGCTCATGACAAACTACCGTGAGCTTGCCGACGAACATGACGCGGCAGCCTGGTTTTCAATCGCCCCTAAACGGCCTAAAAACGTGGTTTCGATAGCGGCATAAAGACGCTTTTTCCCGCTCTGGCCGTAACGTTACGGCCAGAGGCTTTGACATGCACGGGCGTGCAAAACTATGCACAACCGCGAAGAGCTTCTTAAAAAGAATGATATTGCCAAAATCTGCGGCGTCTCGCTGCGAACAGTCAACAACTGGATCAATAGAAGGTTAATCAGCTACGTTAAATTCGGGAAGTCGGTTCGATTCGTCCCGAGTGATATTCAGAAGTTTATCGCCAGCCGTAAAGTTGGCGGAATTTCAAGCCGCGCGGGCATCTAGTCTCGTCATGCGAGACAAGAATAAACCGCCGACTCCTGGCGGCGGCGCCGCCAGCAAACCCACGTTAATCAGCGAAACAAAGCGGCTGCTGGTAAAACAGGCACTGAAAAGAGGTTTGGTTCGAGAGAGCGAGCTGCAGAAGCCAGCCGCCGGACCGGATGGGGCTGTAGTTTTTGATCCGACCAAGATCGTCGAAGAGTTGAATCTGTGGCGGCAGAGTGACAAACCGAAATATTTTCGACCGATACGCGGCGGGCAAGAGTGGGTCGTTGTAAACGAATCCGACGTGCGGAGAGCCCTGCGACTTCGCGGCGTGTTTTCGTCGCACGAGCCTGGGCAAGCTTTCAGTCAAGCCGATCGCGTAATTGAATTTGTGAGCGACAATCGAATCGTGGATTTTTCCGGGCGCTTCGCCGGTTACAAAGCTGGCGTCCATTATGTGCGCGGAACCGGCCGGCGGTTTGTCGCACTAACAAGCTATAATCTGATCGAACCGATTGAAGGCGACTGGTCAATGTTGCGCGGGCTTTTCGAGGGGATGATGCGCACGACCGAAGCCGATCAAACCGAATATTTCTACGCCTGGTTAAAAGTTGCCATCGAAGCGCTGCGCTCAGAAAGCAAGCGCGGCGGCCATGCGCTCATTCTCGTGGGCGAAATAAATTCGGGAAAATCGCTGGTCCAAGACCGGGTTATAACACCGCTGCTCGGCGGTCGCCAGGGCGATCCTGAAAGTTACCTAAAAGGCACGACCGATTTCAACGCCGACCTCTTCTCAGCGGAACATATCGCCGTACAGGAATTGAAGTCAGGAACCGATTTGCAGAGCCGCGCGTATCTGGCCGAGCAGCTGAAGAAATTTGTAAGCACTTCCGGGCACTCATTCAAACCGAAAGGGATCGATGCAATCCTCATGTTTCCCTTTTGGCGCATTTCGGTTTCAATCAACCGCGAACAGATGCGGATGCTTCCCGCCCTGACGCTTGGCTTGGTAGATAAAATACTTTTGTTCAAAATCGATCGTCGCCCGATGCCAATGCCAACGCGAACAGATGAAGAGCGAGCCGCGTTTCTGGAGGAGATCGCACGCGAGCTGCCGGCGTTCGTTCACTTCTTGCTCAATTGGAATGTGCCTCCGGCGTTGCGAAAAAGTCCCGATGCCGATCGGTTTGGGTTTGACTCGTTTATTCACAGTGAGCTGGCGGATGAAAGCTTCGAGCAGGAGCCGGAAGCCCAGCTTCTTCGTATGATCGACGAGGAAATTTTCGACGCCGACGATCCGCAACCTAAACCGTTTTGGGGGTGGAAAAGCGCTCACGAACTCGCGGAGACGCTAACAGTGAGTGCCCGTTTCGAGGAAACCGCGAAAAAACTGTTTCGCTATAATAATACGTGCGGGATCTTGCTCCGCAGACTCAAAGAAAAATTCCCTCAGCGATTCGAATGGAGGCATAGCAAGCGCGCAAACGAGTGGCTCATTCACCGCTTGGCGGAATAAGCCGAAGTCCGCCTCAGCCTTCAACCCCTCACCGGCTTCACCATCAATCCACGCTAGGCCCTCTGACGTCAACGTTGACGCCAGAGGGCCTAGGCGCGCTTCCCCTAAGCCCAGAGAGGGTGATCTTCCGTGCTTTCGCACTCAATTTCTCGATTCTGCCTGCAACGTTGCAGGCAGAATCGCCGATACGCCCGCTCCGGCGTCGGCTCGGTGTTGCGCTCGCTGAATTTGACATGCTCCGCTTCGTTTATAGTGAGCGATCAAATTCAATCACAACCTGGCCGCGCGGCTCGCAGCGATAAAACGCCACGCATTCTCTACACGTTGCAGGAGTTAAGTCGAAGGCTCAATGTGCCGCACGAGAGGGCGGCGGCCGCTCTGAAGTCGGGCAAAATCCGCGCTGACTTTCGAACGACCAATCAGTGGCTTTTTCTTCCAGAGCGAATGACCGAGCTGCAATCAGTTTTGCAGGCGAACCGGGCTCTCCGAGCGCTAACCGACTAAAGAAGCGTGCTGATATATGGGCTTGCTTAAAAAAACCGCCGCGTGGATCGCGCATTACAAAGGTCTTTCGCCGAAGCAGCAGGCGGCAGAAGACCTGCAATACCAGTTGGGCAGAAATCCCGATGGAAGCTTGAAGCTTCGAAGCCGGTCCCCCGAAGAAGAGCGAGACTTGCTCGCTCTCGTTGAAAGGAAAACGGCCGAACTTCAGGAACGCGGGGCAACGCGTCGCGGCGAACTCGTGGCGGTTAACGCGCTGAATGAGGACTCGCGCAAAAAAAATGCCGAACTGCAAGCCGCAAAAGCGCGCTTAGCATCCGTTCCCGGACTAGCAACCGCAAATGATTTGCGCGGAGAAATTGCGGGGCTTCGCGGGGAAATCCACGCATTTGAAAAAGCACAAAAACTTATTGCGCCGTTGCTGAGCACCCTTGGCATTTCTCCGGAGGCCGTCGAATCTGCCGCGCTGCCGGGACCAACGAAGAAAGACTCAGCCAAACCGCCGCCTGTAATAAAGGCGCGTATTGTGCGCGTACTCCCGCCGGCGGATCGCAAAAAAAATCTAGCATGAGCAATCAACAACCCTTTTCCCCGAAATTCGTTACTCCGGAAGAGATTGAATACGCCGTTCGCGTTCTCACCGAATTTCAGAGACTTGTAGGCCACCGATTATGGGTCAGCGGCAACAGAGTAAAAGAAGCGTATCGGAAAGCGGCGCGCGATTACGAATCTGATCCAACCGATTCACGATTTGAGAAGTTAATGAATGCGGACATGCGGGAAACGCATTTTAGAGAGAGTCAGCGCTTGCGCAGTGTCACTCACGAAGTTCTAACGAAATACGCTCACACGGAAATTGTGCCGTGGCTGAAGAGATTGTTGACGCGCGGTGCGCAGAAAGCCCGCGAGTCTTTCGAGCGCGTCATCGCCGAGGAAAAGGAGCGCACAATTGCCCTTACTGGATTTTTCGTGGAGTCGCAGAGCCCAGTTGTTGCTGTCGCGCGAAAGCCCCTTGACGAGTTAGAGCTCATGATTCGTCAGCTGGCTGATGCCGAGGAATCAAGAGGGCTTAATGCGATTCAAGCTGCCGGATTACTTAAGCGGCTGGGGGATTATTTGATTGAGGAATCACGGGCCGACTCATGAGCACAACGTTCGATGACCAACTGAAAAAAGCCCACGGCGCTTATGACGAAGCCGTTCGGGTTTTAAGCGAAACCGACGAAAGCCTTCGCGTGGCCGAAGGCGAACGCGCAAATTTGCATAGCCAAAATGCCGCGCTGTCGAAGGAATTAGTACAAGCTCAAGCCGATGCTGCTGCGACGACGCAGTTGATTGTCTCTCTCACCGGCGAGCGCGACAAAGTAAAAGGGGCCCGCGATGGCGCTCAGCAGAAGCTGGCGGCCATGGAGCGTCAAGCTGGTCTTCAGGGCGTCTCGGCGTCGGAGGCAATTCGTGTTCCGGCAGATAATGTCGAGAGTCTTCCATCGGCCATCTGGAGTAAATATCAGGATCTGAAAAAGAAGGAAAACGAGGGCACTATTGCGCCAGGCGCGTCGCGCAAATTTCTAGCCACAAACAAAGCCGCGTTGCAAAAATACGCAGACGCGCAGCGCGGTAAATGATCCCTCTTACAGATAGTTTCAGTGCGATTGGTTCATGCCGCGCGCGTTGTGATGCTGTCGGAGATCGGCAGCTACAAAGCAGTGGGCGGATGTGCATATTCCTAGCCAACTGCGTTCATACGAATCAGAGCGTAGCGGCATGACTAACGTCGTTCTTCGCGACGAGAAAGCACCATGTGAAGCTCAAAACAAGGGTTGCGGAAACAACGAATATTGGGCGCGCAGGTTTTGGGACGCGAAACTTAAAATGGCGTGGGTGAGCCAAACTTGTGTAGTGCCTGCAGCTGACGGCAGCGGCGGAACGATCTATTTCCCTGATGGCTCGGTCAGGCGGTATACGCGGAGCAAAGCGTAGTCATGCCTGACGTAGATATCAGCGTAGGTGCCGATACCAGCGCAGCCGCCGCCGGCATGGCCGAGCTGCGTAATTACGCCCAAAAAGCGCGCACGGATATTCAGCGCGAGTTTTCGAGCGCGATATCCTTTACCTCGCTAACGGGCGGTCTTGCCGCCGTTACCGCAGCTATCAGTGGCGCGGTCGAGAGGATGCATGAAATCCATCACGAGAGCGAACGCTTCGGGATCGACGCGCAGCAACTCCAGTTGATTGCCAACCCGGCGCAGCTTGTTGGGCTTTCGATGGAGCAGGTAGCGCGCGGCATGAATCTAGTAGAGATCGCCGGGGCGAAAGCGCTTAACCCGATGAGCGCGCAAGCCGCCGCTTTGCAACAGTTAGACATCGACGCCACTTATTTTAACTCGCTTAACCCAGCCGAGAAACTTCTCGCAGTAGCCGACGCTTGGAATGCTGGCGCGAAAGGAGGCGAAGATTACGCTGCCGTAGCGAAACTTATTGGCGCGCGTTTCGGCACAGAGCTCATCCCCATGCTCAACATGGGGAGCGACGCTATCAAGGAAACCGCCGCGTCGATGGGGGTCTTGAGCAACGCCACTGTCGAGAAAGGCGAAATCATTCATCAGTTCTGGGAGCGCTTGAAGAACATGATGACGGTAGTTACCGGAACCGTTATTGGAGAGGTATTTAGGGAGGTCGCGGATTTTTTCTTACTCTGGCGCACCGAAGCGCAAATTACGTCTGACGTTGTAGGCGGCGCCATGCAAGCCATTGGCAAGTCGTTAATACTTGATTTTTCGGGAGCGAAGGACGCCATGCAGAAAGGATTAGCCGATGCTCGCGAGCATTACGACCAGTTCTGGAGCACCGGAAAAAAGGTTGCAGAAGGCGGGTTATTCGCCGAACCAAAAGCCGGAGCACCGGGAGAGGAGTCGTCTACTGGCACCGGTGGAGCTGCCGATATAACCGATGTGAGCGCTAGCGCGCTCGCGGGCGGCGGCGGCGGTAGCGGACGCGGCGGCGGCGCCACGAAAGAAGCTAGTTTGCGCGCGAGCATCGCCAAACTGGAAGAGGCGCATATCGGTCGTCAGCTAAGCGATCAAGAGCAGCTTGGCGCGCTCAATGCCAAAGGGACTGAGCTTTATTACGCGCAAGCAGCCGCCGCCGGTGACGTAAATAAGGAGCTGGCCGCGCGCGAGGCGTATCTCAAAAACCAGGCTGAGATTGATAAGCTCACGGATCAAATCGATAAGGATAAACTTGATACCGCCGCCAAAATTACAAAAGAACGCGAGAAAGAAGAGCAGCAAGCGCAGCAAAATCTTGCCGATGCGCGCGAAAGTAACAAAGAATTCGGGTTCGAATTAGCTGGTCGCAAAGATTTAGCCGAGCGCGCGAAGATCGAATACGATTACGATCAAAAAATCGCGACGGCGAAAGCTGATAAGGCCGCCGCCGAAGCGCAAGGGTTCACCGGAGTCGCGGCTACAAATCAAGCGCTAATCGATCAGCTCGGGCTCGAAAAAGCGAACGCGATCGCCGCGCACGATAAAGCCGAGGCGGAAAAGCGCGCGGCGGCCGTGGTCCAGGCAAAGGCGCAACTCGAAGGCGCGCAAAAAAGCAGCGATTCCGTAAAAGAACAGGCCAAAGAGTTTGATCTTGTGTTGGCCGGTAGAAGCGACCTCGCCGCTTTAGCTAAGACCGAATACGATTTTAATCAGAAAATTGCCGATACCGCCGGTCAAGCAAACGATCTTTGGTGGCAATCGGCCGAAGCTTATCGCCAGAATAACGTGCAAGCGGGCGATCTTCTCGCCAAAGCGGCGCTGCTAAAGGATTCCGACACCGCCGATCTCGCGGTCTTGAAGCAAAAGACCATAACGCGCCAGGCCGAAGCGGCGGCTGGCATTGTTCACGGAATCGGCGCTTCCGCTGATACCACGCGCCAGCTCAACCCCGGTGAAAGCGTCGTAGGCTACGATCAATTCGGAAGACCCGTCACGAAAGGCGGCGGCGGTCCCGGCAGCTCGGACCTTACTATTGGTGCTCTTGCGCAGGGGAATCTGCGCATGGGAACTACCTCGATGGGGATGGCTCTCCTCGCGGCCGGCGGCGATATGAACAGCGCGGCCTATCAAAAGGCGTTTGCGCATTATTCAGCGCTCGATCAGCTTGAACGCTTAACTGGCAAAAGCACCTATAGCTTTATTGATCGCGCAGCGGCTGGGCACGCGCTGGATGTTTGGGGCCAAAAACAAGATGCCATCGCCAAAGCGCAAAGCGACAAATCGGTGCAGGACGAAACCGCCTACTGGCAAGCCATCGCCCGCGGCCAGCCGCCGCCGGCTGGTAATCCGTTCACAGCAATGTATTCGCCGCAACAGCCTGGCGCCGCTACCGGCACGCCGTCACTCTCCGCACTCGCGCAATTTACGCAGCAACAACACATGTCAGCTCTTCAACGCTTGAACCCGCTTAGCTCCGGCAACGCGCAGGTCGCGCAATTACAAAATCAAGTTTCGCTACTGCAAAAAGCGGTCACTCGCTTGGATTCTATCGACAAAAAATTAACGCCGCAAATCGGGTCGCATTAAAACTAACGCCGAGGCCAAAGGAGTAAATATGAAGTTTTCTGAATGTTGCCGTTGCGTCGAAAGGTTTATATCGCCGAGCAACCGATTGCAGCAACTCCCGAAAAATTCACTTACTCGACGACTTGCAACTTTACTTATTGCAACCTTCATGTTTTTCCTCGGACGGCGCCCGCGCCCGCTCGGCTCACTCGGCGCGTGCGTTACCTTCGCTCTCGGCATCCTTTTGATGCCAGTTGTTTTTATTCTTTCACTGGTTCGATTCGCCCTGCGTTTGCTGATTCGATTTGGACGATTGACACCACGCCTTTTGAGGTATTGTGGCGGCGCAAGCTTCGCTGGTTAGAATATTCGCCTGTCCCGTAACCACGTAAAAGCGGGACACTTCCCTTAGCGAGTCCGATAAAACTTCACGGTGCGGCGCGCTCTACTCGCTCGTCGTTCTCGAATTGTTGCGTGTAATCTAAAATGAATGAACGCACTGGATCATCTTTTCGCTTTTTGCGATCGGCTCTGATTGCGCGTGCAAAACGCGCTGGGAGAAAGGACGCGAGATCCTGCCGTGTCCATTGAATATCGAGTTCGTGATCAATGCCGTCACTGAATTCATTGATAGATGTTGTTGTAGCGCGATGCGGTGTTTTCTTCATAGGCTGAATTAAAGCGCATAAGTCGTTGATGCAAAACATTTTAATGTATGCTGAACAGCATACATTTCGCCCGATGCGCCGTTGCTGCGGTTTGTTTAATTTTTTTTTAAGCCTTCAACCCTTCACCAACAAAATCAACCATGAAGTGAAGAGTATGAACCTGTCTTCGATATCCAATATAAGTAATCTCTTTCCGGTAGTGCCCCTATCGAGCAGTTAAAAAGTCCCTTTGCCGATTTTTGCAACACCGCTCAGGAATTTTTTGCGCACTAATGCACCTTGCTGTGCCTCTCGCAGCCTAACGACGATTCCGGTTGGAACTGAAGGTCGCAGGTCTCGAAGTTCGCACGAACACTTGAACGGCAACCGATGGAAAACATTTTGAGAGGCGAGAGCTTTTCCGGTCCCGTCGATGAGCGGCGGGCTTGTTCGGACGAACACTTGAATGTAACCGAATGGAAAGCGTTTTGAGAGGCGAGAGGTTTTGAAACCAAAGCGGTTGTGTTAAAGGTGCTCCCAACGAAATGAAAGACGCCATCCTTGCTTCTATCCGCAGCAGGCACATCACTACATTTCAACATTTGACCGCAGACGTGCCAGGCTTTCACGGATCCAACGGCGCGTTCAACCACGTGCGAGATTCAATAATCATCTGGCATGCTTGCTCCCCAGCTGCCATTAAGGCCCTGGAAGGGCTAATTAGAGATGGCTTAATTCGAATGCACGTGGCGCCCGACAACAGCTACTTGCGCACGAACGATCTGCCTACAAACGCCCTTAGTGTCCCGATTCCGATCTGTAGAGATATGGAAGACTTCACCTCCGATACGCCAGTAATTCGGTGGCTTCCAGTGGTTTTTACTGAACCCTCCACAGAGCTGGCGTGAAAATCGGGATGACACAAAAAAGGGGGTTATTCCTGCTACCCGAAATTTTCCTCGACAATCATTCGGGCTTTTGTCATGAATTTGTCATGAAAAACAGCCCTCTTAGCGAATTACCTAGGCAAAGAGGGGCAGCGCGTACGGGAGTCGAACCCGTGCACCAGCCTTGAGAGGGCTGTGTCCTAACCACTAGACGAACGCGCCGTTAATCGAGCGCGTTTAGAATAACCGCGCCGTTCTCACGGGCAAGCCTCTGCTTGATGTAGAGGTGCTCGCCGCGGCGCGCACCTGATCATTAGGTCGGGTGGTCGCCAAATAAAATGGCGTCGATCGATCGAGATCGGCGCGAAGTCTGCTCATAAAGAAGACCTTGGAACAAGGCTCGCCGGAATTTCCACATCTGCCGGCAAGCCTGGTTCCGCGGACCTCAATGGTTTCATCGCGCGAGCTCCTGTTACTATTTGCGATCGCCGGATCGTTTTTCGTTGGGGCGCTCAGTGCGTCGGCAGAGCTGGGGGAAGCCTCGTCCGAAACGGATGATCTGCCACGCGCGGACGATCTCTACCATCGGAGGAACGAGGCTCTCAAAATCTGGGGCAATGAGAACTTTTGGGAGGATTATTACGGCGCTGATTCCTCAGTCGATAACAGCGCGGAAGAAGCCATGAATTCGTCCTTCCATCGGTCGCCGGCCAATTCATTCACTCGCTTGATCCTGGTAAGACACCAAAAAGTAACTATAACGGGCGCTCCGGGTGAGAGGGTCAGGCTGAAACTTGGAGATTTCGTGCTTTGCGGTAATTCCACGTTCACCCTTCAAGGAACAGCGACAACAACCTTTATCATCAGAGTCAAAAACCAATTCTCTCTATTTAAGAACGCTAAAGTCGTTTTGCTCGGTGGTGTGCAATGGAACGACGTGGTCTTCCAAGTTCTCGGAAAGAGAGACCCGGTATTTCTCAGAGGAACGGCAAGCCTTCAGGGAATATTGATAGCGCACAAGCGGAAGGTGATACTCAAAAACGATTCTATAGTCCACGGCCAAGTCATGGCCAGAATCGTGCAGCTTAAGGGAGCAAGTCAGATCGATCAGCCACCGATTGTTAGTCCATAGCATTCCTTCGCGTGACGTGTGCCAGCACGCGAGTCAAATGGTCCAACCGCTCGAGAAAGGGCGGCCAAATGCAGCGAAGCGCAGTCGTTAATGGGATTTCTTCCGTTTATGTTTGGGCTTAGGAGCTGCTGTCGGCACCGCGGCGTCCGTCTCCGGTCGAACCCGCGGTTGATTGAGCAAGGCGAGATGTTGAACCTTAGATTTGTCGAGCGCCGCTTTCGTTTCTGCGCTCGAGATAAGGGCGCGCATTCGATCATAATAAATATTGTAGTAATCGCGCAGCCGTTGGCGTTTCTCCAAGTCCGTTCGTGCGGATTCGGCCGCGGCCCTGGCCGCAATTACGGCCGCATCGTTCACGGTTAGATTTTGCAGCCTTCGCACCTCGACGCGAAGCCGAAATTCATCAGCTTCTTTGCCCAGTGAAGTTTGCTTAAAGGCTTCGTCAAGTTTCGACAATTCCGGCACATCGGGCAGATTTGAAGGTGTTGCCGCCGGGACCGTCGTCGGCTGATCTCTTGGCGACTGAAGATCGACAGTTGGCTGTGCTGCGTCCTGCGCTCGCGAAATTGAGGCGACGCCAACAATTATCAACAGCAGGATCCGTGTGATTTTCATTCTTATCTTATGATGGGTTTAGTCGTCATCGAGATCCTCACAAGATCCGATGTAACGCCGACCGTTTTTTTCGCTCCTTGGAATGTAGACATGAAACATACTGCTACGCTTGTAGAAATGGTCGGGGCGACAGGATTTGAACCTGCGACCTCGTGGTCCCAAACCACGCGCTCTACCAAGCTAAGCTACGCCCCGGCTATGGACGCTTTATCATGCACTCCCGCAATTCGCACCCGGAAAGTTTAGTAGCGGAGACGACCTGTCGCCGCGGGAGGACAGAGGGAGTTCACCGCAGAGATCACGGAGCTCACAGAGACTAGGCAATTTTTGATTTTACCTTCTCCGTGTCCTCTGTGTGCTCTGTGGTAAAATTACCGACGTCTGGTCAGGGGTCAGAAAAAAAGTAAAAAAAAAGTAGAAAGTAGAAAGGCCAAAGTAGAAAACGAGATCGTCTGCTTCTTTGCGTTGTGCGTCGTGCGTTGGAGGTTGGCAACCTCGGTCAGCTGTCAATCGGGAGTCGTTGGGTCCCCCAAATTAGGCCATTGCCACAAGAAATACCGGGTTGCGGCGAAGCGCATATTGCGGCATAGTTAGGGATTCTGGTCTTAGCTGCGGCCCGGTTGGCTGCTTCTGGCTCGTGCCGCATGTTTAAAAGCGAAAAACTCAATCTTCTGATTTTCCTTGTACTGATTGCTTTGCAATTGCTCGGAGTTGTCGGACTCCTGACGCGTTTCCATCTTTCCTATCTGCCTATCATGATCCCGCTTTTCTTCTGGGGTGGGATCAGCACAACGCTTTATCTGCATCGTTATTTGACTCATCGCGGATTCGAGATGCCGGAATGGCTCAAGTTCGTGCTCTGCACCGGCTCCGCGGTGACGCTGGCGGGAGATCCGGTCACTTGGGTGGGGGACCATCGTTATCATCATCTCAAATCGGACACCGAAGAGGATATTCACAGTCCGGTGCACGGTTTTCCCTATGCCCACATGATGTGGTTGATTCGAAAACCGCCCGAATTCCGTGAACGCTCGAAGCGTTACGCGGCCGATGTCAGCAAAATTTGGTATTGCCGGTTGTTTGAACATCCCGGGATTTACGTCCTGCCGCATCTTGTGGTTGCGGCCACGCTCTACCTGACGCTGGGCGGTGCCGGAATGTTATGGTGTCTCTACGTTCCAATGCTGGTGATCTATAATGTCACCTGGTCGGTTAATTCGATCTGTCATATGCCGCAGCTCGGATATCGCAGTTTCGATACGTCCGATCATAGCCGAAATAACTTTTGGATCGGGGTCTTCGGATTTGGCGAGGGATATCATAATAATCACCATGCCCAGCCGCGTTGCGCGGCCCACGGACTGCGCTGGTGGGAGTTTGATCTCACCCGCTATATCATCTGGATGCTGGAGAAATGCGGCCTGGCCTGGAAGGTGGTTTGGCCGGCGACGGAAGCCAAGGACTCAGTGCCACAGAAAGACGAGCCAGGCGAGCTTGCGACACCGGCTAAGTTTGTTCCTTCCTGTAGTAGCGGCCGGTGGCCCGTTCCCACGTCGCATAGCGACGTGGCTGTTTAGCGCCAACGGCGCGATAGTTAATATGAGCCTGGGGCAGCGCCCCAGGATCCTTGTAAGAAAAATTCCCTAGCGCTGGCAGCGCGATTCACCTCCGCGTTTTTTCGGCGATTATTCCGCAATGCCGCAATCGCTTAGCAAGGTCATCATTCACATTATCTTTAGTACCAAGGATCGCGAACCATGGCTGGACCGCGATATTCGTCCGCGCATGCACGCCTACGTTGCGACGGTCTGCCGCGATTTGGATGCAGAGGCGTTGCGTGCCGGCGGTGTTGCTGATCATCTCCATGTTGTTGCGACCCTTCCCCGAGCTATCTCTCAAGCGGCGATGGTTGAAACGGTGAAGAAAACTTCATCGAAATGGATCAAGGGACTGAATTCTCGCGCTGTCGATGACGGGCGAGCCAGTCGGACGCAGCCGTCCGAAATACCGGTTGTTCTACTGGCAACGCGGTTATGGCGCGTTCTCAGTGAGCCCAAGTCAGCTTAATACGGTTCTGGAACACGTGGAGAGCCAGGAAGAGCACCATCGCACCCGTAGTTTTCAAGAGGAGTACCGCGACTTTTTGGGCAAATACGGTGTCGAATTCGACGAACGCTATGTGTGGGATTGAAGCAAACGCCACCTTGATTCGCGCTTTACGCTCCCGCTAGTGATCCGATTATGGGCCTGCCTTTTAGCTTTCGGCTCCACGCTTCCGGCTTTGGAGGCGAGGGGATTCAGCGCTTTTTTGGGGAACAACTTTTTCCTGGGGCGTTGCCCCAGGCTTGCTTGAAGCAGCGCCCTTGGCGCTCAACTTATATATAGCGACCTGGCGAGAAATTAAGGTTCGTAACCTAAATTCGGTGCCAGTCGCTTTTCCACCGCCGCGATCGGTTCGCCTCGGCGCGTCGCATAATCCACAGCCTGGTCGCGCGCAATTTGTCCGACGCCAAAATACTTTGCGTCGGGATGGGAGAAGTAGAGTCCGCTCACGCTCGCTCCGGGATGCATGGCAAACGATTCCGTGAGCTTGATGCCTGCGTTGTTTTCCGCTTGAAGCAGGTCGAACAACGTTAGCTTTTCGGCATGATCGGGACAGGCCGGATAACCGGCGGCGGGACGAATGCCGCGATACTTTTCGCGCAGAAGATCGTCGTGGGAGAAGTGTTCATCGTGTCCGAATCCCCACGCCACCCGTGCCTGTTGATGTAGATATTCTGCGAACGCCTCAGCCAGGCGATCGGCCAGCGCCTTGGCCAAAATTGCGTTGTAGTCATCGTGGTCGGCCGAAAACTTTTTCGCTAATTCATCGGCACCGTGAATCGAGACAGCAAATCCGCCGAGATAGTCAGAGAGTTGAGAGTTGAGGGTTGAGAGTTGAGAGTTTTTCGGCGCGACAAAGTCGGCCAGGCAATGATTTGCCTGCCCGGCCGGCTTTTGCATTTGTTGGCGCAAGAAATAAAACGTCGTTAGTCTCTCCTCTCGCTTATCGTCGAGATAAAGAGAGACGTCGTCGCCAGCCGAGTTGGCCGGCCAAAATCCGAACACACCGCGCGCCGTGAACGAATTTTCCAAGATGATTTGATCCAGGAGTTGCTGCGCGTCGTCGAAGAGTTCGCGCGCTTGTTTCCCGATCGTAGGGTCGTCAAAGATGGCAGGATATCGCCCACGCAGCTCCCACGTGTGAAAAAAGGGCGACCAATCGATGTAATCTCTAAGATTCGCAATCGGCGGAGAAACTATTCGCGCGCCAATGAACTCTGCTTTCGGTGGAACATAATTGCTCCAGTCGATCGGTGTTCGATTGGCCCGCGCCATATCCAACGTGAGCAATTTTTTCTCGCGGGTCTTGGCCGCGTGTTGGTCGCGCAGGAGGGCATAATCGGCGCGGGTTTTGGCATCAAATTCTGATTTCGATTGGTCGCTTAAAAGTGAGTTGACCACACCGACCGCGCGTGAAGCGTCGATCACGTGCACTGTGCTCGATCGGTAGTGCGGCGCGATTTTGACCGCGGTATGAGCGCGACTGGTGGTGGCCCCACCAATTAAGAGCGGAAGATCGAATCCCTCGCGCTCCATCTCCTGGGCCACATGCACCATCTCATCGAGCGACGGCGTGATTAGCCCGCTCAAACCAATCACGTCCGCTTTTTCTTTGCGAGCTGTCTCCAAAATTTTCGCGGCCGGAACCATTACACCAAGATCGACCACGGCGTAGTTATTACATTGCAAGACAATGCCCACGATGTTTTTGCCGATGTCGTGCACGTCGCCTTTGACCGTGGCCATGACGATGCGGCCTTGCGGCTTGGCGCCTGCGCTCTTCTCCGCTTCCATAAACGGCATCAGGTAAGCGACCGCTTTTTTCATGACGCGCGCACTCTTCACCACTTGCGGCAAAAACATTTTTCCCGCGCCAAACAGGTCCCCGACAACGCTCATTCCAGCCATGAGGGGTCCTTCGATGACATCGAGAGGGCGCTTGCATTTCTGCCTCGCTTCCTCTGTGTCAACGTCGATGTAATCGACGATGCCTTTAACGAGGGCGTGCTTAAGGCGCTCCTCTACTGGTTCTTCGCGCCATGCTTCATCTTTGACTGGAGCTTTGTCCTTAGCTCTGACTCTTTCGGCGAAATCTACCAGTCGCTCGGTCGCGTCATCGCGACGATTCAACAGGACATCCTCAACGCGCTCGCGCAGCTCAGGCTCAATTTCTTCGTAAACCGCCAGTTGTCCTGCATTGACGATGCCCAGATCGAGACCGGCGCGGATGGCATGAAAAAGAAAAGCAGCGTGCATCGCTTCCCGCACAGCGTTGTTGCCGCGGAATGAGAATGAAATGTTGCTGATGCCGCCACTGACGCGCGCGCCCGGAAGATTATTTTTAATCCAGCGCGTTGCTTCGATGAAATCGACGGCATAATTGCGGTGCTCTTCCAGGCCGGTGGCGACGGTCAGGACATTGGGGTCAAAAATAATATCGTTAGGCGGGAAATCAGCGCGTTCGGTCAAAAGCTCATATACCCGTTTACAAATTTCGGTTTTTCGCTCGAATGTGTCCGCCTGACCGCTTTCATCGAAAGCCATCACGACCACGGCGGCGCCGTATCGTCTAACGAGGCGTGCCTGGCGCAAAAACTCGTCTTCGCCATTTTTTAGACTGATTGAATTCACGACTGCTTTGCCCTGAACGCATTTCAATCCCGCTTCGATCACGCTCCACTTGGAGCTGTCAATCATGATCGGCACGCGCGAGATTTCGGGCTCGCTCCCGATCAGATTCAAAAAACGCGTCATCGCGGCCTCAGAATCGATCATCCCTTCGTCCATGTTCACGTCGAGGATGTTTGCTCCCCCGGTGACTTGCTGACGTGCCACCGCGAGCGCGCCGTCAAAATCTTCTCCCAGAATCAACTTTGAGAACTTGGGCGAGCCGGTGATGTTGGTTCGCTCGCCCACGACGACAAAACCCATTTCCGGCGTGATATTGAGCGGCTCAAGACCGGAAAGCTGTAATGTGGGAGGGGCCTTAGTGCCCCTATGGTCGCGACGCTGAGGTCCCTCCCACTTTCGCGCCTCGGATGCACGCACCGCATCTGCGATGGCGCGGATATGATCCGGGGTGGTTCCGCAACAACCCCCGACTAGATTCAACCAACCGTTCTGGGCCCATTTTCCCAGTTTGGGCGCGAGTGTTTCCGGAGTCTCAGGAAATCCGGTCTCGGACAGTGGATCAGGGAGCCCGGCATTCGGATATGCGCTCAGATAGGCTGGCGCAATGCGCGCGAGCTCTTCCACGTACGGTTCCATCTCGTCAGGGCCCAGCGCACAATTTAATCCGACGATGAGCGGCTGTGCGTGTGCAATGGAGGTAAGAAACGCTTCCACGGTTTGTCCGCTCAATGTTCGACCGGAGCGATCGGTTACCGTCCCCGAAATCATCAGCGGAAGCTTTTTCCCCGTTTCTGCAAACGCCTCCGCGACCGCGAAAAGAGCGGCTTTGGCATTCAGAGTATCGAAGATCGTCTCGACGATCAAAAGGTCGACACCTCCTTCAATCAAAGCGCTCGCTTGATCGAAATAGGTTTGTCGAAGTTGATCGAAGGTGACGGCGCGGAAGGCGGGATCGTTTACATCCGGAGACATCGAGACGGTCACGGGAAGAGGGCCCATCGATCCGGCGACAAAGCGTTGGCGGCCAGCTTCGTTACCGACGTGATCGACGGCGCGACGCGCGATCTTAGCCGCGGCCGTATTTATTTCCCGCACGAGCGCACGGAGATCGACATCATCGACCACGCGCTGAAAGAATTGTTGATCCTTGCGCGCACCTGAAGGTTCTCCGGTAAAAAGAAAATCATGCAATCCGATGGTGGTAGCGCTGAATGTGTTGGTCTCGATGATGTCGGCGCCGGCGGCGAGATATTGGGTATGGATTTCTTCGACGATCTCGGGCTTGGTCAGTTGCAGAAGCTCGAGGCTTCCTTTGAGGTCTTTGCCTTTCCAATCATGAAAGCGCTCTCCGCGATAATCTTGTTCCGACAACTTATAGCGTTGGATCATGGTACCCATGGCGCCGTCGAGAACGACGATCCGTTCGCGCAAAAGTGTTTCGAGAGGATGGAAAAGGGTGGGCATGCTGATTCGCGGGAACTAAACGGGTTTTGAGCGCGTAATCAAGGAACAAATTGACGCATCATGATATGTAGATATGTTCGAATAGAGCGGCGCTTATGTCAATCGCCGAAAAAGGCGCTCCCTGCGGCCAGCGCTTCTACCGACGCCTCGCGCGAACCTGCTGCAGAAATGAGCGGCCTTGTTTGGCCAAGGTTTCTTCGAGCCGCTTGGTGCAGTCGCAATCGCAACAAGCCCACGGCTCTGTCCCGTTCTCATGACGACAACTGCGGCGTGAATGCGCGTCACTGACCCTTAACAAGTCAAAGTACTCCTCCCAGTACGGCCGTTCTTCTTCCAGCGGCGGATCACAAAAACAACATTCCACCCACGTGGCAACGCCCTCTTCATTTACGCGCGCTTGCTGCATATTGTGGAGGTATTCTTCGCCCGCAATCGATCCCCGACCTAGAGTACGTTTGTCAATCGCACGGAGAAGTGGGTTTTGTTGGCCGGGTTTCAACCTGGCTTTAACCAGATAGCGCATGGTCAAAAAGTATCACTGGAAATTACGAATGACGAATGGCGAAGCCCAGAACCGCTGTCATTCGTTATTCGTCATTCGTCATTCTCCATGCCGGCAGGCGTGCAGAGAGATGTCTCGACTTCCCTCGCCATGACAATTACGTGAAGGCCGTGGAGGCGATCCGGCTTTTCCAATCGCTATCGCGCGATCAGCGCAACACTTTTATTGCCTGCTTTCTCGGTTGGGCGCTGGACGCCTTTGATTTCTTTCTCGTGACGTTTGTTCTCATTCCGATCGCGGCTGATTTCGGCCGAACGATTCCGCAAGTGACTTTCGCCATCACGCTGACGTTGATGATGCGCCCACTCGGCGCATTCGTTTTTGGTTTGTTAGGCGACAAATTCGGCCGGCGCATTCCGCTCATGATCGACATCATCTTCTATTCGGTCATGGAATTGCTGACGGCGTTCGCGCCAAATTTCACTGTCTTCCTCATCCTGCGCGCGCTTTTCGGGATCGGCATGGGGGGCGAATGGGGATTAGGTGCGTCGCTGGCGATGGAATCTCTGCCCACGCAAACGCGCGGATTGTTTTCGGGAATTTTGCAACAAGGTTACGCCGCTGGTTATCTGCTGGCGGCGGTTGTTTACTGGATCATCTTTCCAATCTGGGGCTGGCGCGGTTTGTTTATCGCAGGCGCGTTGCCGGCGTTGCTAGTGATTTACATTCGCGCGCGCGTGCCAGAGTCGCCCGTGTGGCAACGCGACCGCGGTCAGAAACAGGCGAATCCATTAAAGATCGACATCTTTATCAAAAAGCACGGCGGCCTCTTTATCTACGCCGCTCTGCTCATGACCGCGTTTAACTACATGTCGCATGGAACGCAGGATCTTTACGCGACGTTTCTCGAAAAACAGCGCGGCTTCGGGGTGAGTGCGAAATCGATGATTACGATTATTTACGCCATCGGTGCGGTCTGCGGTGGAACTGTTGTTGGTTTTCTTTCGCAAAAATGGGGACGACGCCGCTTGATCATTTTGTCGGCCACGTGCGGAATGCTTTTGATCCCGCTTTGGATTTTCGCGCCGAATACGGCCCTACTGATCGTCGGCGGCTTCCTGATGCAATTCATGGTGCAAGGCGCGTGGGGTGTGGTGCCAGTGCATTTGAATGAACTGTCGCCGCGGGATTTTCGTGGAACGTTTCCCGGTCTGGCCTATCAACTCGGGAACTTTGCCGCGGCCTACGCCGCGCAGCAGCAGGCCTGGTTGGCCCACCATTTCCGCGACGCGAAAGGCAATCCAAACTACGCAACAACAATGGCGATCGTCGAATTGGTTGTTTTTCTCGCTATTATTCTTTTAGCAGCAATCGGTCGCGAAGAGCGGGGGAAGGAATTTTAACCGGCATTTTGCCAGCCAGCATGATGTGCCCGAAGGGCAGCTGCTTCTCACGAAATGCATCTGTTTCGCCAGATCTTGTTCTGTGTCTTCCCTCGTGCTCATGCTCGTAATTATGATCCTAATCGAAGAGGAACCGATCACGAGCATGAGCACGATTACGAGCACGATGGAAAGCGGAGCAGCTTCGGTCGCGCCACGCTCACGCTCAACACGTACCACGAAGTAGCTTATTAACTAGTCCTTCAGTCGTGACGCAGAGTAGCAGGGGCCAGACCGGGGCCCGCAGGCTCGGGTGCTTTTGCCGTTGCGTTGGCCGCAGCGCGGTAAACGCCGGGTCCATAGCGTACTTCGACGATTGCCTCGGCGATTTTGTCGGCCAGGAGCTCGCGATATTCCGAGTCGCGTGCTTGTCCGCCTTCGAGTCGATTACTCAGGAAGCCGCACTCGACCAACACCGCCGGATACGCCGCCAGCCGTAGAACACGAAAATTGGCAAAGTGCACACCCCGATCCATGGAATGCGGGATCGTCATTAGCTTGGCCTGGATTGCATCGGCCATATCGCGTCCGTTGGGCGCATGATAGTAAGTTTCGAACCCATGAATGCCGCGTCGTCGCGAGTCATTAAAATGAATACTGACAAAGATTGAATTTTTTTGTGAGTTCTCGATTGAGACGCGCTCATCAAGCGAAATGAAAACGTCGCTTGATCGCGTCATCACCGTTTCCAACTGGGATTCGCGCAGCTTGTGCTCCAAACGCCTGGCTACATCGAGCGTAGCCACCTTCTCGGCCCCTCCGAAGCGTCGATACGCGCCATTATCTTTTCCGCCATGTCCGGCATCAACGACCACGGTCTTAAACGTCTTGAGCGTGTTTTTCGCCGTCGGCCGCTTGAAAACTGCGCAGGCGCTTAAGGCCCCAAGCAAAGCCAAAGTTAGAAGCTGGCGCAGTTCTCTTGGCATTTTGTCTTCTAGCTTAAAGCAGCTATTCTGCCAAAGATTTCTGCCCCGGGAAATTGGGCGGCGACCGCATCGAGCGATGCTTCAATTACTGTCGTTTTTGGAGTTCTTGACGCAAAAACCGCTTGTTTTTTAGGCGACCGGAATTAAAGGCCTTTACTCTATTTATGCTCAATCGATTCGCAGTCTTGCCTCTAGTTTTCTTGCTCACTCTGTCTGCCTGCAAGAAATTAAGTTTCGCCAGCAGCGCGCAGGCAGCTAACTCACCGTCGCCAGCGGCTTCGGTGGCGAAGGCGACCGTGGCCGCAAGTCCAAAGACGGCCGCGCCGGTGGCTACGAACCTCCCGGCAAAAGGCGGCAGGACCGTTGTCGATCAGACCGCGCAGGTCATCATTTTCTGTTATCACCGCCTTGTCGATAAAATCCGCTATCCAGGTACCGAGATCAGACCAGCGGACTTTGAAGCGCAAATGAAAGGGTTAAAAGACCGCGGCATCACCGTGATTGGGATGCAGGATTTTCTGGCGTGGAGGCGGGGCGAGAAAAATATCCCTCCACGATGCGCTGTCGTCACGTTCGATGACGGCTGGAAATCACAATATGAGGTTGCCTGGCCAATCATGAAAAAATTCGGCTATCCGCTTACCATGTTCATTTATACAGAGGGGGTCCGCGGGCGTTTGTTAGGTGGCGGCGAGGCGATTACATGGGAGCAGCTCGAGGACATGCGCGACAACGGAGTCGATATCGAGGCGCACACCGCAACGCACCAGGATTTGCGCGAGGGGCACATGGTAACTTTAGTTGCTCCGGGCGCGAAAAAGACCAGAAAGAAACTGACCGGGCCGGAATATGAGCAGTGGCTGCAAAATGAAGTTGTCGGGTGCAAGCAGCTACTGGAGCAAAGGCTTGCCATTAAGGTGAATTGTTTCGCCGTGCCGTTTGGCAGTTATAACGAGCACGTGAAAGAAATCGCGCGAAACGCGGGCTACGAAGCCATGTTTACCGTTTACGGCCAGCCGCTGACCTTTACTTCGCCCCTCGATTCGCTCGGCCGATACGCCATTGAGGCGAACAAGCCAAAGGTTTTCGAAGACGCAATGAAAATGATCGCCACTTCAGCGGGAGGTGCGTCGGCGGTTGCGGAGGTTGGAGCGGCCAGCCTTTCCACTCAACCGGCCGATGGCGAAACCGTCCGGACCGCGTTGCCCCTTATTAAAGCTAACATCAGCGGCATGGGACAAATTGATCCCGGGAGCGTGCAGATGCGAGTGAGCGGTTTGGGCGTGGTTCCGGCAGCTTACGATGCGAAAACGGGCACGGTGGCTTATCAGGTCACACAAAAATTACGCGAAAAATCGTGCACCGTGATTCTGAGCGCGAAATCAGAAGGCAAAAAGGTCGAAGCGCATTGGACTTTCGGAATCGAGGAGGGCGGAGCCTCCGCGGTAACGCCGACGCCGAAGAAATAATCGAGCGATGATAATCTGGGAAGGCGGTCGCCGCGGCGACCCGGTTTCGGTGTCTCCCCGAAACAATCTTTTCAAAGCAGCTGGCAATCGCGATGCGCGACGCAGCGCCTGTTTCTAACCAATGTTTTCACAACTCGGCGATAAACTGCAGGAAATCTTCAAAGACCTGCGGGGGCGCGGCACGATTAGCGAGTCGAACATTGACGACGCCTTGCGCCAGGTCCGTTTGGCCTTGCTCGAGGCCGATGTCGATTTTCAAGTTGCGAAAAAATTCATCGCGCGCGTCAAAGAGAAAGCGCTAGGCGAAGCAGTTTTGCGCAGTGTTACGCCTGGTCAACAAATCGTAAAGATATTCCATGATGAATTGAGTGCATTGCTTGGCGGCGACGCGGCACCGCTGAATTTGGATAAACCGGGAAAAATTCTGATTGTCGGTCTCAATGGCTCGGGTAAGACGACCTCATCCGCCAAGCTGGCGCGACTTTTAAAAAAGCAGGGACACTCACCGGTTCTGATTGCTTGCGATTTGCAGCGGCCCGCCGCCATCGAACAACTCGCAACCCTGGGCAAACAGATCGAAGTTCCGGTTTATGCGCCGAGCCCAAACGAGAAGAATGTCCAGCGAGTAGCCGCGGCTGGTCTGGAATGGGCCGTGCAACACTCCGCCAACATTGAGATCTTTGATACGGCTGGCCGGCAGGAGATTAACCAGCCATTAATCGAGGAAATTAAAGCCCTCCGGGACTTTTTGAAGCCGCAGGAAATCTTGCTTGTGGTTGACGCTGCGACGGGGCAACAGGCTGTCAGCGTCGCAACCCATTTTAATGAAGCGCTTCAGATTACTGGAATCATTTTGACGAAACTTGACGGCGATGCGCGCGGCGGTGCGGCGTTGTCGATGCGCGAAGTTACGCAGCGCCCGATCAAATTTGCCGGCGTGGGCGAGAAGCTGGATCAATTCGAATTGTTCGTTCCAGATCGTCTCGCCGGCCGGATTTTGGGAATGGGCGACGTTGTAGGATTAGTTGAAAAGGCGGCCGAAGCTGTCGACGAAGAGGAAGCTGCGCAACTTGAGCGCAAATTGCGCACGGCCTCCTTCGATTTCAATGATTTTCTCACGCAATTCAAAATGATGCGGAAAATGGGACCGCTCGAGAATATTCTTGGCATGCTTCCCGGGATGAGTAACTTGCAGGGCCTCTCCATTGACGAGAAGCAGCTGAAGCGCACGGAAGCCATCGTGCTTTCGATGACAAACGAAGAGCGGAGGCGTCCGGACATTTTGAATGCGCGGCGTCGTCAACGCATCGCGCGTGGTAGCGGCAGGACCGTCACTGAGGTGAACGATTTGCTCCGGCGCTTTGAGCAGATGCGCAAGATGATGAAAAGCGCAGGTAAAATGAAGAGGACGTTAAAAGAGTTACAAAAGTTACATCGTTAAAATGATTGGCGTCTGGCACCGTAACCTTGTAACACTTTTAACTTTGTAACTTATTTAATGCTTTAACTTTCTTCAACATGGCAGTTTCAATCAGATTACGCAGGGAAGGGGCGAAGAACCGCCCCTATTATAAAGTGGTCGTGGCCGATAGCCGCAGCCCACGCGACGGTAAATTTATTGAGATCATTGGGACCTACGATCCGAAGAAGCCCGGTCACAACAGTACCTTGAAACTGGACCGCGCCGAATATTGGATGGCACGCGGAGCGCAGCCATCCGACACCGTTCGCAGCCTCCTCAAAAAGAACAAGAAACAGGCGACCGCGCCAGCTTTGTAGCGGCGGTCTGTGACCGTCGCAAACTTGCGGGTATGATTTGCCTTGTGGATAAATTCTAGCGACGCTCATAGAGCGCCGCTACAGTTTTCCCGACATGAAGGAGTTTCTCGAATTCGTTATTCGTCAGCTGGTTGAGTTTCCAGACGAGATGATGCTGTCCGAGATTCCCAGTGGCAACACCACGATTTTCCGGGTGCAACTTCGTCAGAGCGACGTCGGCCGAATTATCGGTCGAAATGGTCAAACAATTCAGGCCATTCGGGCGTTGTTGGCCAGCTCGGCCGCGCGTCATGGCCAGCGCGCCACGCTTGAGATTATAGAATAAATTGTAGGGTCGCCGTCTCTGGCGGCAGGTTTGGGAAGATTGCCGCTGAGGACAGCGGCCACTACAGTTCAGCCATTAGCCGCCGGTGCGGCGTTCTGAAATATGCGCATCGACATCCTGACCCTCTTTCCTGAAATCTGTCGCGCTCCTCTAAACGAGAGCATGATGAAACGGGCCCAGGAGAAAAAGATTGTCGATCTTCGGATTCACAATTTGCGCGACTGGACGACAGACAAACATCACATCGTCGATGACGCGCCGTTTGGGGGCGGGCAGGGGATGGTAATGAAACCAGAGCCAATTTTCTCGGCGGTGGAAGAACTTCGCGGTACGATTGAGAAAACGTCTCTCCGAGCCGTAGGCTCTACGGAGCCGGAGGCCAACGTCCAACGCCCAACTCCGAAAGCTTTCGCGAGCAGGCAGTCCAACGCCCAATTACAGAAATCGAAAATTATTCTGATGTCTCCAGCCGGACGCCGGTTCGATCAGCAGATGGCGATCGAGCTTGCACACGCACCGCATCTCATCGTGATCTGTGGTCACTACGAAGGCGTGGACCACCGCGTGGTCGAGCAACTGGTCGATTTTGAAATTTCAATTGGCGATTACGTTTTAACTAACGGTGCTATCGCCGCGGTCGTCCTTGTCGATGCTGTCGTGCGTTTATTGCCCGGTGCCCTTGGTCACGAACAATCGGCCACGGACGATAGTTTCAGCGGCGGTCTGCTTGAGGCCCCGCAATACACGCGCCCGGCCGAATTTCGCGGTTGGATGGTTCCCGAAGTGTTGCTTTCCGGAAATCACGCCCAGATCGCGGCCTGGCGAAAAGCCGAAGCGCTGAAGCGGACGAAAGAGAATCGTCCCGACCTGCTCGATGACTCCGGCAACAAATAATGGTGTCATCCTGAGCGGAGCGAAGGACCTCTCACAGGACGATTACGCCTTCAATCTTCTGCGTGTACGTCGAGCTTCGATTGTGAGGTCCCTCGTCGTCTGCGCGACTCGGGATGACAGCGCTTTTTAGTCGCTCGCGCGTCCCAAAACCACGCAGGCATTGATTCCGCCGAATCCGAACGAATTGCTCATGACATAGTTGAGCTCGGCTTCGCGCCCGTGATTTGGGACGACGTCGAGATCGCAGGCCGGATCAGGGGTTTGATAATTGATCGTGGGCGGAATCCACTGGCGATGCAGTGACAAGGCGCAAAGGGCGGCTTCGATCGCGCCGGTCGCACCAAGGGGATGCGCATAATAACCCTTGGTACCGCTGACGGGAACGCCGCGTGTTTGTTCGGCGAAAACTTGTTTGATCGACATTGTCTCGGTCCTGTCATTCAGTTGCGTCGAACTGGCGTGCGCATTGATGTAATCAATCTGCTCGCACACGAGCCCTGCATCCGCGAGCGCATCACGCATCGTTCGGATGCAAGATTCGCCGCTCGGCAACGGCGAAGTCATATGGAAAGCGTCGTTGTTCAAACTATAGCCGAGCACTTCGGCGTAGATGCGCGCGCCGCGTTTTTGCGCGTGTTCGAGTTCCTCGATGATGAGGGAAGCCGCGCCTTCGCCCATAACAAACCCATCCCGCAGTAGATCGAATGGCCGGCAGGACAAGGTCGGATCCCCCGTCCACTGGCTCATGGTTTTAATGATGGCGAAGGCGCCGTAAGTCAGTGTGGCCAAGGGAGCCTCAGCTCCGCCCGCCACCACGACATCGGCGAAATTATCCCGGATATAGCGCAAAGCCTCGCCGACCGACACTGTGCCGCTCGCGCAACTATTTGAGTTAGTCGTGCCAACACCCCGAAATCCAAATTCAATCGCAATATTGGAGTGAGCGGAACCGCCAAAAACCTGTAATGCCAACGTCGGGTTTACGCCGCGCGTTCCCTTTTTCAAAAATCGGATGTGTTGATCCTCCGCCTGACAGACACCGCCGAGTGCGGTGCCGAAACTTATGCCGACACGATGCTGCGGATGTTCTCGAGAATATTCGATGCCGGCATCATCGAGTGCCATCTTGGCGGAAGCGACGGCGAATTGCGCGTAACGATCGAGTCGTTTTAGTCGATGCGGCGGGAAGAATTTTTCCGGCACCCAATCTAAGATTTGGCCTCCGCAATGAGCGTTGAAGGCGTCGGTATCGAATGTCGAAATTCGATTGATGCCGCTTTTTTCCGCTAAAAGGCCGTTCCAGAATTGCTCAACACCCCTGCCGATACAGGTGATAGGGCCGATTCCGGTGATGACGGCGCGTCTCCGGCTCATGCAGCGACCTGGTTCGCCCTTGCTTCCACGAATGCCTTCATACAGCGCAACGTCTTGTTCGCAATGTTGTGAATAAAAAAGTCACCAATCACTTTGTCGGCAATTGGCGCGAAAAACTTCACTCGAAATTCTAAATCATGCGCGATTTTCACCAAAACCCCGGACGGTGTTTCTTGGAAGGTCCATACCACGCGCATTCCTTTGGTAAACGCTTTCAAATGGTAAAATCGGACTTCCATTCGCGCCCGATCGATAATCTCCTCCGACGTCCAGGAGATCGGGATTCCAGACCGCTTCGCTGCCATGACCACGACATTATGGTCGGGGTCGCGCTCGAGATAATGAATGTAACGATAGTGCGGCAAAATTTTTGGCCAAAGCTCCAGGTTTGCCGCCGTTTCGAAGATGACTGTCCTGGGCGCGTGCATGAGTATCGAATTGGTCTTATGCATTGACGTGCAAGATGGCGCTAAGAATTCTAACCCGCCCAACTTCTCGGCGTCGCGACCCTTTTGTGCGGCATTGTAACAATCAGTCTAACAGTTCTCAAAGCGAAAAGAAAACGAACATGGCACTCGAGATGAAAACAGCGTGTGAAAAATGCGGGAAAGTGATCAGTCCGAACGGTGAAGCTCATATTTGCAGTTACGAATGTACGTTTTGCGCGAACTGTGCGAAACAAATGAATGCGGTCTGTCCGAATTGCGGCGGCGAATTGGTACGCCGGCCTCGGCGTGAGGAAGAAGACCGGCTGGCCATATAGGGCCCGTGATTTCAGGGGAGCACAGAGCCTGCCCTGAGCCAAAGCCGAACGGGCTGCCGGCCTGTTGGTCTCGGCAACTTGCCGAGACCGGGCAAATCAGACGACTTTCCAAATGAACGGTTGCAAAGTGTTGCCGGCAGGCTGCCGGCAACTGCGGGCTGGCAGCCCGCGCTCCCCAGACAAGAGTTCACGTTTTGTGTCTAATTCGGTAAGTCAGAAAGCATTCGTCTTCCACGACGCGCATGTCCGTAAGAGAACACCGCACACTTTTCGGTAAAAAGTCTTTGCTTAAGCCGGTCAGTGTCGGTGCCTTGGCCCCGCCAAACAGATACGGAGCAATCGTCAGATTGAGTTGATCCACCAGGTCGCGCTCGAGCAGACTGCGAAAAAGCAGCGCGCCGCCCTCGCATGCCACTGTGCGAACCTTGTACTCAACGAATAATTGGTGCAGCATTTGGGCAAGATCGACCTGACGCGATTTGCTCAAGTGCAGAATCGCTTTATCAAGCAAGGCCGTTCGATATTTTCGTGGCACTCGCGTGGTCGAGAAGATAAGAATCGGCGAGATAGTTGATTGAAAAATCTTCAATCGGCTATCGATCTTGCCTTCATTCGAGACGATCACGCGCAACGGATAAGGCGTTTGGCCGCGCGCGATTCTGGCCTGGCGTAATTCTTCGTGCGGTAAACCAAGGCGGACATTGTCTTGCTCGAGCGTGGTATGACCAATCAAGACGGCATCGCCGAGCGAGCGCTGTCGCAGTAGGTGAAGCTTGTCTTCGCGCGACGTGAAATCGACCGGAGAAAAATTTCGCGTGGTGATCTTGCCATCCACCGTCATGGCAAAGGTGGCCATTACGAAAGGGCGGCGAAGTCGGGGAGCGCGAGCTTTAGCGCGTGCGGCAATTTTCTTCACTCAACTCGGGAGCTTACAGGTCATCTTGTAAACCGCCAGCCAGCGGCCGCGAGCCGCATTTTAGGTAGAGGCGATTGACCCATTCGACTGCGCTCAGGGCAGGCTCTCAATCGCCATGGCGGTTCGGTGAACCGCCGCTACCTGAACGCATTTGACGGTACTTTACAAGGAGCGGCGGTCGGCGAATTAGGAATCGCCCCCCCTAACATCATTCCGTCTCGCTGATCTCATGCTCCAGGGTGGCGACTTCACGTTCCATCTCACTCAAACGCACATGTCGCTTCGCACCGCTTGGCTTGTAGAAGAAGTAAACAATGCCGCCGGGCGCGGAGCAGACAAGTATGATTAGGAAACTCATCGTGCCAATCAACTTCGCCACCGCCACCTGCACTCCGCACAGATTGCTGAGCATAACTTGCAGGATCTGTTCGCGCCACCCCACACCGGCAAAGCTTATAGGCAGGGCCGTAAGCGTTCTCTCAATCGGCAAAACGGCAAAAAAATCGAGCAACTTCACGCCGGAATGAAAGGCGTAGGCTACGCAAAGGAAGGTGGTAAAGGTGGCCAGATGCGCCACGAGCGATGCCCCAAACGCCAGCAGAGTAGCAAACCAGTGATGCGCATAAAGATGGTAAGCCGCGGAAACTTCCATCAGTTTCTCACGCCCGGGAAATTTATGCGGCAGCCACTTAAACAGATTGAAACCGCTAACGACGAAACTTGCCAGCAGTCCGGTAATCGAACTCCCAAGGAGAAAGAGTAACAACAAAACCAACTGCCGTGGGGAGATACCGGATTCAACGGTCTGTGGAGTTCGCCAGAGCAGATCGAATCGCAAACTCACCAGCGTGATGGTAATCGCCACCAGCGCGACCAAACCAATCAGACGGTCAAAGACCACGGCAAGAAGGGCACCTGCTTTCTTGTCGGTTTCTTTCAGGAGCAGGTAGCTTTTGATAACATCGCCGCCCGTGCCGCCGGGCAGAAACTGGTTGTAAAACATTCCAATGAGAAACAAGGCGGATATCCGCGGAAAGCTGAGGCGGATGTTTTGCACCTGGAGCAGGATTTGCCACCTGATCGCGGCAGCGATTTCAACGACAACGTAAGCAAGTATGCCCGCGGCGACCCAGCGGTAATCCGCCGCTTGCAGCGCTTCCTTCATTTTTTCTCGCTGAGTCGGATCGTGAAAGACCCACCAGAGCAAAGCCACCGTGACTGCGAGCTGAAAAATGGTGAGCAGAATTCTCTTCATGGGCCGAAGCGCTCGTTCCAAATTTCAACTGACCGGCGGATCTCGTCGGGCCGCTTGCGGGGACTCAATTCCCAAACCATTTGGCAGTCGGAAGGAAGAAGAGGAACAAGCTTCTCCAGGTCGACATCCCCCGCGAACGGCGGTTGATGATCCTGCGCGGGCCAAATGCAGTCCTGCACATGACATCCAAAGGTGCGCGGGGCGATCGTCCGCAACCACTCCTCATGATTGACGAAGCAGAGATTTTCTTTGATCTGAATGTGCCCGAGATCGTGCCAATAACCGAAGACAGGAGAGTTTAACTCGTCGAGTAGGCCCGGGATTTCGCGTTCGGTCGGAATTTCTTCATAACCACGGCGGCCTTCGATTCCCAGCCGGATATTTTTCGCAGCGGCATATTCCATGACGCGGCGCAACGCATCCTTGGCCCGTTCCAGATAAGGCGGAGCGGCAGCTTCCCGCTTTTCTACTGCGCGAATTTTCTTCCGGACAAACTCCCGGGAAAGCAGCTTGCCCTTCTTGACCAGGGCGATGAGCGAGTCGGTGACCGAGCCAATGGGCACTTCGCCAAGGTGCAGGACGACGAATGGCGCCTCGAGTCGCGCGGCAAAATCGATTGTCTGAAACGTTTGTTTGATCGCGCGTTCCCGTTCTTTCGGATAGGCCGAGGAAAACTGATAGCAATCCGGCGACGCGCCCAACACTTCGACCGGCAACGGGCAGAAGTTATGTAAACTGGAGAAACGGACCTCGCCCGCGTCAAACACTTCCTGAATTCCGGGCATGAGCGACAACCTGATCCCGTGCCCAAGTTCGATATAATCGAAACCCAGTTCTTTGATCTCACGCAGCATCGCCTCGCCAGTGGTATGCCGTCCCGAATTCCAACACGTCGAAAACGCAATCATCACTACGGAAGCACGGCCACTTCCGGTTCCGGTACCGGCGTCGCCGGACGCTCGCAAACCTTACGACCGGCAGCGTTCAACACGATGAAGGAGCCAATTCCGAAAATTACTGCGGCGACACCAAGCGCAGTGCGCATTCCAATCAGGTCCGCCAATCCGGGAACGCCCAAGCCGGCAATGGGCATCAAACCGAAAAAGCTCATGCCGAAGACAGCGGAAATACGGCCGCGCAAAGGAGTGGGTGCGCGTTCCTGCACAATCGTGTTAGCGAGCGCGAAGTTCATGGAAAGGCCAATGGCGAGTAACCCCATGGAGAGAGCAGTGAGCAGGAAACTGTTCGAGCGCGACATGCAGAACAGCGCACTTGCGACAGCGATAGCGTTGCCGGTCATGAACTTGAGCCGGTTATCGCGAGCGATCGTAAGAAATCCGAGTGAACCGGCCAGCGAACCGGTGCCCGATACCGCCATGAGGTACCCCATGCGGTCGGGACCGAGATGAAGAATGTTGCGGACATAAAGTGGAAGCATGACCGAGATTACAGGGAAGACGAAAACGGTCGTTAGGGCAATCAGCGTAATCATCGCCACCATGATTCGGTCGGATTTGACATATCGGAACCCGTCCATGATGCCGCTCCGGCGTTGTTCTTCTTCCTCGGTCGTGCCTCGCTGGCGCGGCGGCAAAGAAAGAATGGCAACAATTAGCGCGATGAAGGAAACGGCGTTGGCGAAGAAAGCTGAGGCAGCCCCCCACCAACTTACAAACAAGCCAGCCAGAGACGGCCCGATCAGCCTTGATCCATGAAAAACCGAACGGTCCATGGCAATGGCGGCGCCGATCTCTTCGTGCTTAACCAATTCCGGAACGAGTGCAGAGATGGCGGGCATTTCAAACGCAATGCAAACTCCTAGCAACGCCGCCGTTATCATAACGTGCCAGATATGAATGCTTCCTGTCATAACCAGCCAGCCAAGCACCAGGGCAAGAACAATCTGGCCGATTTGGGTGGCAATAAGAATTTTACGTTTGTCGAAACGGTCCGCGACCGATCCGCCGATCATTGTTAGGGCAATGGTTGGAATTCCAGCGGCGAAGTTCACCATCCCGAGCAGGATTGCTTTGCTGGTCAATGAACTGAGGACCCAGGCTTGCGCCATCACCTGCATCCAGGTGCCGGTGTCGGAGATGAGCGATCCAATTATATAACGCCGGAATGGCCCAGGGCGCAGCAATGCCAGGGCATTATGCCAGGCTGGTTTTGTTTCTGCGCTCATCGCCCAGACTCATACGCGGGAAGAGAGATTCCCGCAATTAACCGGAGCATCAAAGTAGACGCCGATTTTAGCGGCATAGCCAAAATGAAAGCGGCTGGAAGCCGCTTCTGCTTTATTCGATCGCCTCGCGAAATCTCTTCCTCACGGATGCGGTCGAATGTGGTTCGCAAACGCCAGCAAAGCGCACAGAACAGCTAAAGAAATCAAAATAACGAAAACCGCCTTGATTGTGTCTTTTGAAACTGGCATCGCCACAAGGTGAGATGGAAATCCGTGTTAGTCGATAAAACTTTTTTATATCCGCTTCAGGCAGGGGCGATTGATTCGCTGGGTCCCGCTTGCTCAGCCTGTAGGGCTCCGGCCGCTTCCGGATCGCTCGACTTCCGCCCCGCTCCATTCACCGAGGCGCCGGCAGGCGATTGAGTCAATCGTCCGCACTCGTAATCCAAACAACCAATTGTATAAGGAGCGGCGTTCATTACCGTTGAAGCATGCGCATTGACCGATTTACGCAGAAAATGCAAGAGGCCCTCCAGGCCGCGCAGGACCTGGCCTCGCAGTCCAATCACCAGGAAATTTCCAACGAGCATTTCCTTTCTGCGCTTCTAGACCAAAGCGATGGCGTTGCGCGGCCGTTGCTCGAGAAGATGGGCGTTCCCGTCGATCAATTGCGTGAGAATTTGCGCCTTGAGTTGGAGCGACGCCCGAAAGTTCAAGGTGCCAGCGTCGAGCTGCGCCTCGGTAACGATCTGCGCACGACGCTGGATGCCGCCGAAAAAGAAATGGCGAAGTTGAAGGACGAATTTACGAGCGCGGAGCATTACCTCCTCGCGCTTGCGGACACAAATTTCCCCGCGGCGCGATTGTTGAAAGAGTTTGGCGCGTCGCATGGTACGTTGATGCAAGCGCTGCAACAAGTGCGAGGATCACAGCGCGTGACGGATCAAAATCCAGAAGGCAAATATCAGACGCTGGAGAAGTACGGTCGCGATCTCACGGAATTGGCACGGCGCGGTAAGATCGATCCGGTGATCGGTCGCGACAATGAAATCCGTCGTGTCATGCAGGTGCTATCGCGTCGCACCAAGAACAATCCGGTCCTGATCGGAGATCCCGGCGTAGGCAAAACGGCGATTGTTGAAGGCCTGGCACGCCGAATTGTCAGTGGAGACGTTCCCGAATCGCTGAAACAAAAGCGGGTCATCACCATGGATATTGGGTCGATGGTGGCGGGGGCGAAGTTTCGCGGAGAGTTCGAAGATCGATTGAAAGCTTTTCTAAAAGAGGTCGTCGAAGCTCAGGGCCAGATCATCTTATTTATCGACGAGCTGCACACGATCGTGGGGGCGGGGGCGGCGGAAGGGTCGATGGATGCGTCCAATTTGCTAAAACCACAGCTGGCTCGGGGCGAATTGCATACCATTGGGGCGACGACGCTCGACGAGTACCGCAAGCACATCGAGAAAGACGCCGCGCTGGAGCGGCGTTTTCAACCGGTGGTGGTAAACGAACCCAGCGTCGAAGATACGATCGCGATTTTGCGAGGGTTGAAAGAACGCTACGAAGTACACCATGGCGTGCGCATCCAGGATTCGGCCCTGGTCGCCGCGGCCGTTTTGTCGCATCGCTATATCACCGATCGATTTCTCCCTGATAAAGCCATTGATCTCATCGACGAAGCGGCCTCGCGCTTGAAAATCGAGCTCGATTCTATGCCGACCGAGATCGACATGGTCGAGCGCGAGATCATGCAGCACGAGATGGAGCGTCAGGCACTCAAGAAAGAAAAAGATCCTGCGAGCAAGGAGCGTTTGAAGAAACTGGAAAAGGAACTGGCCGAATTGAAGGAGAAATCCACCGCGCTAAAGGCGGAATGGCAGAAGGAGAAAGCGCTCCTCGAGGAACAGCGCAAATTAAAGGAAGAACTCGATCGACTGCGAACTGAACTTGAGCGTGCACAGCGCCGGGGAGAACTGGCGCGAGCGAGTGAAATTCAGTACGGACGTATCCCGGAAGTCGAAAGAAAACTCGCCGAGCTCACGGCAAAAGCGGATGAAGGTAATAAGCATCGTTTATTGCGCGAAGAGGTCACGGAAGAAGACATCGCCCAAGTCGTCTCCAGCTGGACGGGTATTCCGGTCTCGCGTTTGCAGGAAGGCGAGCGGCAAAAGTTAATCAGGCTGGAACAACATCTGCATCAACGCGTCGTCGATCAAGACGCCGCGATCAAAGCCGTCGCTAACGCCGTGCGGCGCGCCCGCGCAGGTCTGCAAGAACCCGATCGTCCCATTGGCTCTTTTATTTTCCTGGGACCAACCGGCGTAGGCAAAACCGAACTCTCGCGTGCTCTCGCCGAATTCCTCTTTGACGACGAGCATGCCATGATTCGCATCGATATGAGCGAATACATGGAGAAACATACGGTTTCACGCTTGATCGGTGCGCCCCCGGGATATGTTGGCTACGAGGAGGGGGGACAACTTAGCGAAGCAGTCCGGCGCCGTCCGTACTCTGTCGTTCTCTTCGATGAGATCGAGAAAGCGCACCACGACGTCTTTAACGTGCTTCTGCAAGTGCTCGACGATGGACGCATCACCGACGGGCAGGGCCGCACGGTCGATTTCAAGAATACGGTCATTATCATGACTTCGAACATTGGGTCGGAGTTTATCACCGAGGAAGAGTCGAAAGAAGCGCGGTCACGACTCGTCATGGATGCGTTGCGCCAGCATTTCCGGCCGGAGTTCTTGAACCGAATCGACGAAGTCATCATCTTCGATCGGCTGAGTCAGGAGGATTTAAAAAAGATTGTTGAGATTCAGCTCAGCCGGCTGACCAAACGCCTCGAAGACCAAAAAATCGTGCTCGAGCTTTCCGATGGCGCGAAAGCGTTTATTGCGAGCGAAGGGTACGACCCCGTTTACGGCGCGCGACCGTTAAAGCGCGCGATTCAAAAGTATATCCTTGATCCCCTCAGCCTCGATATTCTCGAAGGCAAGTTCCACGAAGGCCAAACCATCCGTGTAGACGAGAAAAACGGGGCGCTTGAGTTTGAGGCCCGCTGATTGTTAATCGAACAGATTGAACGTCCTACGCGCTCAGCTGTCTCAGGATACACCATGATGAAAATTGCGGGAACAGCATTAGTCGCGGCCGCGCTGCTCGTCACGTCGGGCGCGTTCGCAGGAGGCAAACCAGGGGATAAGGCGTGTTGCGTGAAGGGCATATCGAACACGGAAAAGACGGCCTGCGCCGATTTAACCACGCTTAACCTCACCGCGGATCAAAAGACGAAGATCGAGGCCTGGCAGACCGAGTGCATGAAGGACGGCTGCACCAAGGAAAGCCGGCACAAGTTTTTGCAGCAAGCGAAGGGAATTCTTTCCGCTGAACAATTCGCCCAGCTGAAGACGGAGTGCAAAAAGTCCGCAAAAGAAAACAAGACGGAAACTTAATCCGTTAGTCGCAATTAGTTTTAAGTTGGGCGAGAGAGCAATCTCTCGCCCAACTTTTTTCTGCACGCGGACAATTATTTCGATGGCGCCGGGCTTGTCGTAGTCGGCGTGAGACTTTTCTCCAATAGATCCGCCAACCGCCACCCGGCCCTGTGCAATTCATTCCGCACGATGTTAGCCGACCAATCTCTATAGGCGACGTGATCGGGCGCGGCGTTTTCATCAGCTTCACCCGTCGCGACGATACGATCTTCCTGTTGGAGGGGTCTCACATCCTTGAAGGCGAGACGCTCATGCGCTTCGCGGGCGATTGGCATGATTTCGTCCGCCCATGCTTCAGCATAATTTTTCACGTCAAGATTGGCACGCATTCGCCAGTTCTTCGGTTCGTGAGTGGCCATCTCATGCGCAAGCGCTTTCTTCGCCGAGTCGGTCAAGGCGCGGCGTTTCGGTTTCGGCATCGTTTCGGGTAACTGCGGCAGAAGTGTGTTCACCGCATCGAGATCCCAAAATCCGTGCAGACTCCTTGAGTGCGAGAGATGGCCGCCTAACGGGTCCCCGTTCAAGCGCAACGTGAGCGTGTTACCACCCTCATCCGGCAAGGTTGATTCGTTATGATCGGGGTCCACGACGTGCCCTTGCCGGTCGAAATATTCTGCGCCGACATGTAACGGCTGATGAATGTCGCCGACATAATGCGCCAATAGGATTACCGCGATGGGTTTGCTGATTTTACGCTCGTTATCTTCCGGCAGATTCCTACGCAGCACCTCGACGCAGTACGAGATCATATGGACGACATCCCATTTGCTACGACCTGCTTTGCCATCGGCGTATCTTTGGACCGGCACCAGCGGAACATCAGCGTAATGGAACCAATGATGCGAAGGCATCGCCAAATTCGTATCGTGCGTTGGCTGGTTCGCCCGCCAGAAATCACGAAGTTGCGTGTCAATTTTCGGGTGGGCCGAGTAGTGAAAAATTCTCGGATCATCCGCGCCTCTTTTGTCCCAGCCTTTGATTTCGTCCGCCATCACCGCAGCCTTTTCCAATGTGATCCGGTCGAGCAACGCGTCGACCTGCTGACCGGTCGAGGTGTTCGCCAGGCGCTCGTCCGCAATCGCACCAACGATCTGATGTCCGATAGGTCCGTATGCGAGTGAGTTGTAAGCGACGAGGAAGGTCACGGCCAAGGCCATGGCAATGCGTTTTTTCATGTCTGGAATTGAATCGACCGCTCGTCGAAGCGCGATCAGATCGCTAATTTTGAGAAAAATCCTTCGACGCGTGCGCGCAGCTTGTCAAAATGAGAGCCACGCCAGTAAATTTTCCCGCAGTCTTTGCACCGCCGAAAGCGCTCATAATAAATACGGGTCAGCGGTTCGAGATCTTTCATGACGTCTCCTTTTTCGACCTCCTGGAGCGAGCCATTACATCGTAAGCAACGCCAGAAGGGCGAAATGAGATTGGAAAGCTGAAAACGGCAAATGACTTCGACGGTTTGTTCATCCGGGTATTGGGATCGCGGATAAAAGCCATCTCGAACAACAGCGTGCATGAGGAGGCGCCGGTCTCGGGTGAGCAGCCCCCGGTTTTCATCCTGCATGACCTCAAGCAATCGCCAATCGTCCGCAGGGGCAGGGGACACAACATCGAACCCGAGCAAGCGAAGGTTACGCGTAAGTTTTCCGAGATGGCCGTCGGCGACGAATTTTGTGATATGGCGTTGCTGGAGGAGATGACCCTTCAAGGATGTATGCGTAACATCAACGGGATAAACCTCGATTACGCTATTTCCTTGTAGCACACGTGAAAAATTTACCGGTGTGCCATCTATCATAACAAGGTCTACTTCCGGATGCGGGACTCCGCATGCCTCAATCACATCCTTGACTGATGCTTTCTCTTTGAGCACGCGCTGGATCGTGGGCGCGGCTCCACGACATTTTAGGAAGAAAACGAGGTCCCCAAAGAAGGTCAGAGTGACGGTGAAGGGATGAGAAATCAAGGTTGTCTCTCCCGATATCTCAAATCGTAAGGAAGCCACACAATTATTCAGTGTAATCGTCGTGCCTGTGTGAGGTCCCTCATTCTGTTCGGCATGACAATGGCGCGGCGCTCCAGGTCATTTAAGCAGCTCGCTGGCGAGACTTTTGCCAGCGAGTCGACTACTGGCGAAAAAGCACGAATGGCATGTCATCCTGAGCGGAGCGAAGGAGCTCGCCTACGAAGCCTCCCCTACACGCCGGGAAAAGTATGATCCATCATCTTATGAGAGGTCCCTCATTGGCCGAGCCGTCGCCCAGGGGCGACGAATTCACGGCCGGGTCGGCTTGAGCATACCTCGGTAAAAGCCAGGAGTGGACTCCTGAATTTCGACGGCGTTGACCTCGCGCCGATAGAAATCGAGAGAGGAGGTCGCACCGATAATACCGTAGGCATACCCTTGTGTCGCCATGTCCTGCAAGGCCGCAAAAAGTAATGCGTGCCCGATCCCTTTATGTCTCGCATCTTCGGCGACCCCAGTTGGTCCGAAAAACCCACGCGCTGTAGCATCGTAAGTTGCAAATCCCAGTACATCCAAGCCGTTCGTTGCGACAAAGCAAGCGACCGGCTGGCGCATGAAGGAGATTTCACATTCGCTTGCCCAGCGCTCACCGAAATGTTTTGCCACCCACTGCGCAACCAGTCGCTTTTCCGCTGCGAACGCGCGACGCACCGTGATTCCTTCCGGCGGCGGCCGCTGCGGTGGCTTCAGGTCATATAATTTAACGAGCAAATCAGCCATACGGATTTAGAATTGAGGGAAAATCGCGAATCGAGCAATTAAAACCACTTCTGAACTGTAAATTCAATACCTTGATGCCCGAAGCGTCGAGTAGATTACGGAGCGCCACGAAAGGCCTGGGAAAACCAAATCTCGTATTGCCGCGCATGAGAAACATACGGCATTCCCTCCGGAGCGGACGCGACGATGCCACCGTTTCCGAAAAATGACTCAAGTTGTCGCGCAATTCGTTGTGCTTCTGCTGAGTCAGCTGGTGTAAAGTATCGCAGTTCGGAAGACTGTTTAGGGATGTCCACGTTGCCTGACACAGTCTCTACCGCGACGACCACATATCCGAAAGTGGCCAAGCGTTGTTTTAATTCCAGGGCAGCTTTTCGTTGAGAATCGTTTGCCAATTGCAAATAGATGTGTGGATGATCCCAGGATTGCGAGGGCGACTGAGCTTGCTGGGTGCTCGTGCCATCCGAAACCCTCTTTAGCCCTTGCATCGTGTCGATTCGCCAGCCCGCGGCTTCGCGGACTAAGTCGAAAGGCCCGTGCCATCGTACCCGGCGCAATTCAGCATCTGTTTCTTCAAACGTCACCAGGATTGTCGCTGAATTTGAGCTGCTGCTGATTTTTTTTGCTTCGAGGAGCTTGATCTCGCTAGTCGATGAGAACGTCTCGCTATATTTCCTGAAAGAAAGTTTCGCTCTGAACTTTGCCGACAAGTGGTTGTAGGCGCCTTGCGCATCGCGTTCACCAAAACATGCAAAATAGCGGCGCAGGGTATCTTCTGGGTCATCTCTGGGACTTATGGGAGGACTTTTAACGGAAGGCGCTGATTCGGATGGTGAGGGCAACTGCGAGTGTGATGGCAACGGCGATGCTTCGGCGACGGATCGGTTGGGAATGCTTTCGGCCGGCGGTGTCGGCCCCGGTTTTTTATGGAAGGAAAGCGCGATGATTGCGGCAGCCGCCGCGAAGAAGAGAATGAACAGAGAGAGAAGCAGCGCGGTGGGCTTGGGCCGAATTGGCATTGGCGGATCGACGCGCCCCGCGGTTAAGTGTTCGACAGAAGGAGACGAAGGAGGCGATGAGTTTTTGGTGGCTGGATGAACACAATGCGCAATCTGCGTTGCCGCTGCGTCGACTGATTCAGTAGGCACCGAAAGCCAGTGAACTGTAGCGAGCAAATAATCGAGACTTCGCGACGGCGCTGATTGATCAAATCGGACCGGAACTATATTTTTCTCGAATTTGACTGCCCGCTCCACCTCGCGCAAAACATGACCCGAATTGTTGCAGTGTTCTGTGTAAACCAGAACAAAGCAGCTGCATTGTTCAATCGCAGTGAGAATGGCGTCGGCGTAGGAGCCACCGGGCGGAATGTCTCTCGGCGCAATCCAACACGTGATGCCGCGACTTTCTAAGGCATTGAGCAGCCGATCGGCCAAAGTCTTATCCTTCTCCGAATGGCTGATGAACACATGGTCAGGCATTACTGTTCAATAAAGTGGCCAGCCGAACGGTCATTCGTAACCGAAAACGGGGGGTCGGGTCGAGGGGCAAATAGGCCCTGGCAAATCTGAAGCCTGAACCCGTTCACTGCAGCTTTCTGCGCCAGGCCCCTCTGCCGATCATCATACAAACCGTGAAGAGTGTTACGCCTGCACATAGCCTCGCGAAAAGCTCGCCATGCCGCGCATAAAAAGTTAGCTCGCGTTCGATCGGCACATTCACTTCGCCCGTTAGCACGCCTTCCGTAAACGTATTGCCGGTCTCGTCCTGCAACCTTTGCCTGACGCGCCCAAATTCATTCACGAAACAAGTCACACCGGTATTGGCCGCCCGCACCATCGGTCGCCGCGTTTCGACGCAGCGAAAAACGGCGTTGGCGAGATGCTGCTGGGAAGCGGCGGACCGAAGAAACCAGCCATCGTTCGTGATGTTGACGAGCAGGTTTGCGCCGTTGCGCACGAATTGTCTCGTTAAATCACCGATGGTGTCTTCAAAACAAATCAGCGGTGCGACCTGGACGTTGCCGTTCGTTAGGCGAAAGACGGTGTAATCCTGCCCAGTGTCGAAATCGCCGGAAACCCAGTGGCCAGCGACAACCGCAAACAGCGGAAAGGCCTGCCGCAGCGGAATGTATTCGCCAAACGGAACGAGGTGGAGTTTGTGATAAACTTGCACGCCCCGGCCCGAATCGGAAAACAGCAGCGCTGCATTGTAAACTTGTTGATCTTCTACATCAATGCTGCCAAGCAGCAGGTCCACTTTGTTTGCCGCAGCAAAGCCCTTAACGAATCGGAAGCTCGGAGTGCTCTCGTCGCGCACCGGGCCGGGCGTGGCGCTCTCCGGCCAGATGAGCAAGTCGGGCGGCGGATTGGCGTGCAACGCGAGCTCGCTCAACCGCGTGAATTTATCGAAAATATCGGCGGCAAATTGCGGATCAAACTTTTCCTGCTGGCGAACATTCGCTTGTACGGCTGCGACATGAAGTGATTGATAAGAACTCGATCGCTCCGTGCTGCGCCAACCGAAAACGAAAAGACCGATCACCGCCAACACCGTTAAGTTCAGGTCCCAGTGAGGTTGCATTCGATGGGTCCGAGCCTCAACAAACAGGCGAATCGGAGTTGTGACCGCAATGATATTGGCGAATGCGATGATGAATGAGAGGCCAGTTACGCCGGTGAATTCGGCGATCTGAATAAGTGGCCACTGCGCATGCAACGCAACGCCGAGTCCGTTCCAGCCGAAGCCGGTAAAGAGCCAGCCACGAATCCATTCGTGTGCCACCCACGCGCTCGCCGCCAGAAATGCGGTCAGCAAGTTTCGCCATGAGCTCACGAAGTTTTTCGGCGCAAGCAATCCGATAAACCAAGCCCAAAATGCGAAATTAAGTCCGAGATAAATCGACAACAACAGTGAGAGACCGTGCAGCCAGAAATTTGCGAACAGCGTGCCGAGCGAACCGAGCCAGCTAAATGCGGCTGTGAAGAAAATTACGCCCGCGACATAACCGAGCAGCAAATTTCGCAACCAGCTTCGCCGCGAATTTTTGCCGGAAAACCAAATCGCAACGATGAGCGGTGTAAGTGCGATCCAGCAAAGCCACGCCTGGTTGAAGGGCGCGAAGCTGGCCGCGCCGAGAAGTCCACTACATGCAGCCGCCAGCCATGGCCAAAACTGCCCTGCGTTTCGCCACCAGTTCACTCACTCAACCACGACGGCGGCGCGAGCGATCGCGCTCACGGCGTCGGCTCGGATTAATCGCTTCGCGCAGGTCGCGCGCGTGCGCAGCGTTTACACGAAAGAATGCATGCTCGACGTCTTCCATTAGTCGTATATTCACTTTGCTCGACATCACGTAGCCCATGCTGAGCAATCCGTCGAGGGTATCGAGAAACTCCGCCGGTTCCAGCTCGTTGGCGCGTTCGATCAATTGCTTGCCGGAAATCGGCGTTCCGGAGAGCCCGAGTAATTTCAAAACAGTGATTTCGCCGCCGCTAAGTTTGATTTCCCGCATGATAAATTCTCTGCGTCGAATTGCGCGCTGTCGAGTAGTTATCCCCCGAGACGCGCCTGGGCATCTTTTTGTAACCAGTCCCAGAGTTGCTCCAGTTTTTTCCTTACTTCCGTTTTGCTTCGCTCAAGCTCTGTCGGGTCGAATTTTCCTTTTTCCGGCCGGCGCTGCGCGAAAAGGTAATATTTGATCTTCGGTTCAGTGCCCGACGCCCGCACGGCGATCCTAGTTCGATCCTCTAATTCAAAGATCGACATCTTTTCCTTTGGAATTTCGTCGCCTTCAACGTCTCGAATCGTTTCCTTCTCGAAATTCCTGATCTTCGTCACTTTCAATCCGAGCATCGCTGACGGCGGTGACGCTGCATATGATCCCACCAGTTTCGCGATTTTGGCTGCGCCTTCGGCCCCCTCGAAGACAAGCGATCCATTCTTTTCTTCAAAGTAACCAAAGATCGAATAGATTTCGTCGAGCAACTGATCGACGGTTTGTCCCCGCGATTTCGCGTAGGCGGCCACTTCGCAAAACATAATGGCCGCGCCGTTGGCATCTTTGTCACGGACTAAATCGGCGCCGCTGTATCCGTAGCTTTCTTCTCCTCCAAAAACGTAGAAGGACGAGCGGGCAAGCCGACGCTGGCGAGTTTCTTCTTCGCTAAGATTGATATAATTGCGCCGGATCTTGAGCGGAAGTGCGCGCTCGTACTTCCCGAGTTTCGCGCCGATGTATTTGAAGCCGGTCAACGTTTCGACACAGCGCAAACCGAAATGCTCCGCGATTGCCTTTTGCAAATCCGTCGTGACAAACGTTTTGATAATTACTCCGCGAAACGCGTTCTCTTTGTTAAGAATGCCACGATCAAAAAACGCTCTCGTGCGGTAATAAGCCATCAGTGAACCAATCTGGTTGCCGGACAGCAATTCCATTTTCCCTGCGCGATTCCGCACGGCCACACCCATCCGGTCGCAATCCGGATCCGTCGCAATCACCAGATCGGAGTTTTGCTTATCCGCCAGGCCCATCCCCATGCGTAGCGCCTCCGCGTTCTCCGGGTTCGGCGATTTTACCGTCGGAAACGCGCCGTCGAAATGATCCTGTTCCGGCACAACCTCGCAATGAAATCTTAACCGTTTTAACATCGGTTTGACGATGACCCCGCCGGTTCCGTGAATGGGCGTAAAGACGACGCGCAAAGAATTCGCGTGGCGAATTATCTTGGGATCAATAATCAAAGTCTCGAGCCGCTGCATGTATGCATCGTCAATCTCTTGGCCAAGCATGGTTACCTGGCCTTGGCGATCTTTAGGCAGCGGTGCGAACGTCTCGCTCACAACAGCGTTCACTTTCGCGATGATCCCGCTGGCTTGTGGATCGATCACTTGCGCGCCGTCGCTAAAGTAAACTTTATACCCGTTATCGTGCGGCGGATTATGGCTCGCCGTGATGACAACTCCCGCGCTTGCCCTAAGATAGCGGACTGCGAATGAAAGTTCCGGCGTCGAGCGCGGCCCCGCAAAGACAAATGCGTCACAACCATTCTCCGAGGCGACCTTGGCCGTGAGATCGGCAAATTCCTTGGAAAAGAAGCGTGTATCGTAGGCGATGACGACCTTCGGTTTTCCAGGAGGCTTTTTCTGACGACTCCAATCATGAAGGTACGCCACTAATCCCTGGGTGGCGCGACTGATGTTGAAAAAATTCATCGCGTTGGTGCCGACGCATGGGAACTCCGGTTTTTCTCCAGCGGTGGCGCCTGATGTTGCTCCGCCCCGCTCACTCGGCGTCACGATTTTCCCGATGGTGCGACCGCGTAACCCGCCGGTGCCAAAGGCGAGCGTCTTGTAAAAGCGATCATTCAATTCCGACCATTCATTGCCAGCGATTAATTCATCGACCGCGCGCGCGTAAAGATCTGACGGCGCGCCAAGCAGAAGTTCGCGAATGTTTTTTGCCGCCGTGTCCAACAGCTTCCCACTCGCGAGCGCCGCCGGGATCTTTTTGTCTAACGGTTTCAGGTCAGCCGGCATCGCCGCCAACCTTCCGGCAGACGTGGGCTTTGCAAGCGGTCTTCTGAGACCGCGGGCATTAATTGCGGTTGGAACGTGGGAATGACCTTAGCGTCGCGATTTTATCTGCCGCTGAGCTGGTCAACGACGGCTACAGATTCGGGCTAAAAAGCGGCAACGCTGCGCAACGCAGCTCGGCAATGATCCGCTCAAGCGAACGCGTGCGCTCATGGACCCGTTGTTCAAGCAGCGCCTTTTCGTTTTGAACTTGCCGGTGGAGAAAAAGGATCCGCAAGACATTTCCAATACGGAGCGTCACTTCGACATTGTCGAAAGGTTTAGTAATGAAATCAGTCGCTCCTAAGGTCAGGGCGCGTCGACGCGCCTCCGTGCCGGCGTCAGCTGTCAGCACAATGATGGGCAGAAAGGCGTTCAAAGGTACGAGACTGCGCACGGTCTGCAGAATTGCGTAGCCGTCTTGCTGTGGCATATGCAAATCAAGTAAGACAAGGTCGGGATTGTCCTTCCTGAACATCGACATCGCGGTAGGTGAATCGGTGGTACTGGAGATGTTCGTGTAGCCCGCGTCCTTTAGAATTGCCTCGAGCAGATTAAGAATCGTCGGCTCGTCGTCGACGACGAGGATCTTGGCGCTCTTGCTCACATCATCGGTCATGGGAATTCGTATTTGCCTCAAGAGGAGCAATTTCCATGCAGGCATCGCGCGAAATCGGGCTTTGCCCTGAGCATCCCGATATCGGGCAGGGAACGCGGCAATACCATCTCAGCTGTAGCCACGGCGCTATGCTGTGTAAACCCGCCGCGGCGGGTTGCTAGAAGTTGTCCAGATCAGCCAATAACTGCTGTTTTAGATGTCGCCGGGCGGACTTCTTGATCGCACGCCGTTCCGCCGCCACAGCTTGCTTTTCTGCCTGCCGCTCTTTTCGAGTGCGCGTGTCGACCGCGCGCGGCAGATGAGAAATCTTCGGCCGCTGTGCACCGACTTTGCGTTCACTCGGTTTCGCGTACGGATTGATGCAGTAGCTTACATATTTTATGGCGGCAAAGAAATGACAACGAATAAAGGGACGAACTTTGTCTCGTCCATTTTTGCTGTATTCTGCCTCCCACGGCGAAACCGTGGCTTCGCGCCCGTCGACATACACTCCAGAAGGCGAAGGAACCAACTCCGTCCATCCTGTGATTTCAGTTACCTCTTTCTTTTCGCAGGAATCTTGCCGCCTCCCGGACCCTGTGGCACAGGACCAGACGTGAATCCGAAGAACTTCTTCGGCGAGCTGAAGCGGCGCAACGTTTACAAAGTGGCGGTCGCGTACGCCGTGGTCGCGTGGCTGCTCATCCAGATCGCGACGCAGGTCTTTCCGTTTTTCGAAATTCCGAATTGGGGCGTGCGGCTGGTTGTCATGCTCGTCGGTATCGGTTTTCCAATCGCTTTGATAATCGCATGGGCTTTTGAACTCACGCCCGAAGGGTTGAAGCGGACCGAAGTTGCCGATCGCTCCGCGGCAACATCAGCTTCCAGCAAGCGGACGTGGATTTA
>Ga0207130_1010_pt1 | contig 80021 bp, 72 predicted proteins | sample Alteio_BWMinHeat_16_FD_153545 | JGI IMG/M metagenome (GOLD analysis project Ga0207130, IMG submission 153545) | Enriched cells from forest soil in Barre Woods Harvard Forest LTER site, Petersham, Massachusetts, United States -... | ecosystem: Environmental > Terrestrial > Soil > Temperate forest >... | reverse complement strand
CAGATGACAAACAAAGGCCGCCGTGATAAGGAATCGTGTGCGGGCCCGTCATCGGGAATTCGCAAGATCGCGCGCCAACTCGTCCCACCATGAGATCCAGGTTTGAACCCGATGTTGTAGCGGGTGTCAGCACGCGTCCTTCGTCCACGCTGATCGACCCAGAAGCATACGATACCAGCGAACAGCAATTCGGTGCCAGCTTGGAACAGGGCCCACAGCCTCGGTTTGCGGTAGAAGGTGAAACCGAAACTGATGCGACATCAATAACGGGGCGGAAAAGGGATGCCTCGATTCAGTACTGTGTCGAATCCAAGAACGGGGTGCCGTCGGCCGAGCTTGATACCAAAGATCTCATCACGACATCGCATCCTGACAAATCAACGGAGCCTGCGAAAAAGTCAACGGCGCCCCCTGCGCAAGGAGGCCTCGAAGAAGAACAAAACCCCGAGCGCTGGCGACAGGAAGTGGCCGCCCGGCTGAACAATTACCGTGCCCGGCGCCGACCACGGGCACCGCGGTATCCCTCGCTGCGCTTGAAATTCGAAGAGGATCAGGAGGTGGGAGCCACCCCATCCAGCCTAGTCGAGCCACCCGTTGCGGTTCAGAGTGCTCACCGCACCCGTCCTGCCTTCAAACCGGCCGTAGGCGCGGAGACACCTGCGAAGATCATTGAATTTCCACGCTCATCCGCGGCTCCGAACCGCTTCGATGAACTGGCCGAACCTATGCTCGATCATCCACGCATTCTGGAGGCGCCGGAGGTGGTCCCTACTCCACTCGCGTTGGGGGGTATTCTGATTGAACCGGCCGAACAACCACCGTGCGAGAAGCGACCTGGATTTGAGATGCCGCTGCAGTCAGCCTCTATGTCGCGGCGCCTCACAGCAGTCGCGATCGATGGTGTGCTTGTAGCTTGCGCTGTCGCAGTATTCGTCTACATTTTCTTGAGGCTCACCAGGCAAGTACCGGCATTGCAACCAGCGGCAGGCATCGCGCTGGTACTCATAGGACTCTTTTGGGTCGCCTACCAGTACCTGTTCTTGGTGTACTGCGGAATGAGTCCTGGGCTGAAGGTGGCCGGCCTGCAGCTCTGCCGGTTCGACGGTACGACTGCTCCCCGTAGACTCCGCCGTTGGCGAGTGCTCGCGTCTGTGCTCTCTGGAGTGTCGTTGGGCTTGGGCTACGCCTGGTGCTTCCTCGACGAAGATCGGCTCTGTTGGCACGACCGCATCACCCATACCTACATGGCGCCGAAAGAGTGATGGACGCCACTCTGCAAGCTTTCTCCCCGCTGATATGTTAAATTTTTAAGTTTGCGCCCTTCTAGCGCAAATCATGTCTTCATCCATTCAGAACGTCAAGCGCCCGGCCGTCAACGTCTTCGTCGCCACCACGGTGATGCTGACGTTCATTTCATTCTGGCGGGCGGCGGCCATCGTGCTAGCGGACCTCGCCTCTTCCGCGTATTACGCTGGTGGCGACGCCGAGAAGGTCATTGGCAAGAGCGCGCCCTGGTTCATCCTGGCAGTGATGGTGTTCAGCTACGCTGTCCGCGCGCTCTATATCGAATCCAGCAGCATGTTCGTCCGGGGCGGCGTGTACCGCGTGGTCAAAGAAGCCATGGGCGGCACGTTGGCGAAAATTTCAGTTTCGGCGTTGCTCTTTGATTACGTCCTGACCGGGCCCATCAGTGCGGTTTCCGCAGGGCAATATTTGGCGGGATTCGTTGAGGATATTGCCCGTTATCTGAAGCACCCTTTCCACGCCTTCCCCGAGAATACCTTTGCCGCCGCCTTTGCGGTATTGGTTGTTCTTTACTTCTGGCGAAAGAATATTCAGGGCATTCACGAATCTAGCGAAAAGGCACTGCAGATCATGATTATCACCACCGTGATGGTGGTGTTGCTAATTCTGTGGTGTGTGTTCACAATTTTGCGCGGTCCCGTCGTCCAGCTACCACCGAATCCTCTGCACCCGGGAGTGGTTCTACTCAACAAGGAATCGTTAGGCTGGCTGTACGGCACCTGGATCAGTCATCTCACCTGGATCATCATGTTCGTCGGTTTCGGCCACTCCGTATTGGCGATGAGCGGCGAAGAAACCCTGGCCCAGGTCAATCGCGAGATCGAACATCCCAAGCTGAAAAACCTGGAGAAGACTGGGCTGGTGATTTTCGTATATAGCCTGCTGTTCACCGGCTTGGTTTCGTTCTTCGCGGTAATGATTATTCCCGACGAAGTCAGGCCCGAATACTTTGGCAATCTCATCGGCGGAATCGCCATGTTCCTGGTCGGCCCAACCTGGGCTAGGCTGGCTTTTCGCGCCTTCGTGGTGCTGGTCGGCGTTTTAATTCTAGCCGGCGCTCAGAACACATCTATCGTGGGCGCTAATGGCGTGCTCAACCGCATGGCGGAAGATGGCGTGCTGACCTCCGCCTTTCAGAAACCCCATCACCGGTACGGTACAAGCTTCCGCGTGATCAACCTGATTGTCGCCATGCAAATACTCACAATCATGTTGACGCGGGGTAACGTATTTGTTCTGGCGGGACTGTATGCCTTTGGGGTGATCTGGAGCTTTGCCCTAATGTCGCTCGCCGTACTAGTCCTGCGCTATACCGAACCAGTGAGCCGCGAGTGGAGAGTGCCGGGAAATTTCCGGCTGTTCGATCGCGAGATTCCGGTCGGCCTCATAGTAATTGCTATTGTTCTGTTCACCACCGCGCTGGTCAATCTTCTAACCAAATCTGAAGCTACCATCGCCGGAGTTACCTTCAGCGGTATCTTCTTTGCGGTTTTCAGCTACTCGGAACGGCAGGTTGCCAAAGCACGAAAAGGGAAACCAGAGGGGCTGGCTCAGTTTCGTGTGTATGGCAACCAGGAACTGGGCAGTGGGGCGCTTGGGGTTCGGCCTGGAAACATCCTGGTTGCGGTTCGTGATCCCAAGAACCTCTACTACCTGCGGGAAGTCCTTAGACGGACCGACACCAACCGGCAGGATGTGGTTGTCATGACCGCGCGTCTCTACCATCGCGAACACGCGTTCGGAGGCAGCGCGGTTCTCGAAGCAGGTGAAATTTTCGACCATTACGAGCAGGAGCTGTTTACCGCTGCGGTCGCCGCAGCCGAGAAGGAAGGCAGGCCAGTTTCGTTGCTCGTAGTCCCCGCAAGCGATGTTTTTGAGGCAATCGTTTTGACCGCACAGCGGCTGGATTCAAGCCGGATTGTCTGTGGCCTATCCAATAAACTTACCGCGGATGAGCAGGCTAAACGGACTGGAGACGCATGGGAGAAGCTACCGGAACCGCGGCCACGGATCACGCTGGAAGTCCATTTGCCCGACGGCACCATCCGCGAATATCCGCTGGGGCCGCATACACCGCGCATGCGTCCACAGGACTTGGAACTCATGCACAAGGTGTGGCTGGACGTTACGTCGGATCCCAATTACTGCGGAGCTCATCACTACCACATTGTGGCGTTAGCGCTTGAGGAGCTGCAGCGCGAATTGAGTACGGAGCAGCGGACGGCATTGCTGGCAAAATTGAACGAAGAGTTGCACAAGGACGGAAGCAGCACCCCACCGTGTCCCTGATGAATCACGTCGACCTCTCCTGCTAACATCACCTGGTGACTGCAAATTCTCCAGTAAGAGTGCGCTTTGCCCCTTCGCCGACTGGCCATTTGCACGTTGGCAACGCGCGCACAGCTCTCTTTAACTGGCTTTTTGCCCGCCAAAAAGGCGGCGCCATGGTGCTGCGTATCGAGGACACCGATGTCGAGCGCAGCGAAGCGCGCTTCGAAGATCAGCTGATCGATGACCTGAAGTGGCTAGGACTGGACTGGGACGAAGGGCCGGACGTGGGCGGGCCCTACACGCCCTATCGGCAGTCCGATCGCTTGGATGTTTATCGTGAATACGGGGAGCGACTGCTCGACGAAGGCAAGGCGTACTTGTGCTTCTGCACGGAAGACGAACTGCAGCAAGAGCGTGATCGGGCCCAAGCCGAAAGCCGCCAACAAATCTACTCGGGCAAGTGCCGGGTGATTGATCCTGACGCAGCCAAACGGAGAAGGGCGGATGGTGAGGCTGCGGCGATCCGCCTGAGAATTCCCGAGCATCCCATTCGGTTTCACGACATTGTGCACGGGGATGTGGAGTTTTCGAACGAAGTGGTGAGCGACCCGATTATCCTGCGCTCGAATGAGATGCCGGTTTACAACTACGTCGTGGTAATCGACGACGCGCTGATGAAGATCACGCATGTGATTCGCGGCGACGACCATCTCTCCAATACCCCAAAGCAAGTTGCTTTGTATGAAGCTTTGGGCTGGTCCGTGCCAGAGTTCGCCCATCTTTCGACGATTCTTGGCAGTGACCGCGAGCGGCTTTCCAAACGCCACGGAGCCACTTCTATCGCCAATTTCCGCGACATGGGTGTGCTGCCCGAGGCTTTGGTGAATTACCTGGCGCTCTTAGGTTGGGCGCCAAGCGGCGGCACGCGGGAAATCTTCGGCTTGGAAGATCTGGTGAAGGAATTTTCGCTGGAACGGGTGACGCCGTCCCCGGCGGTGTTCGATATGGAGAAGCTGTACTGGCTGAACCGGCACTACATCAAGCAATGCGAGTTGCAACGGCTGACTTTCCTGGGGTTGGAGTTTTTTGCGAAGTCAGGCGTTCTGGACAGGAATCCGACTTCTCCGCCAAACTCCGATCGGACTGTGTTGGTTGAGAAAAGCCTCTTCGATTGGTTCTCCAGAGTCACGGAACTGTTTGCACCTTATGTGGATCGCCTCGATCAGCTCCCGGAACGAGCTTCTCCGATTTTTAGCTATGACGCGAAGGCCGCCCTCGCCGCGCCCGAGAATGCCGAAGTTCTTGCATGGCCTCAGACCAAAACGGTACTGGACCGGTTCGCGGTTAAGGTCTTGGAGAATGAATGTGCCCAAGTAGGTAAACTTACCGCCGAGGAATTCAACAAAATCGTTAGCGAGGTGAAAGCCGAAACTGGGGTGAAAGGTAAAGAACTTTTTCATCCCATACGCATCGTGGTGATGGGTTCGCATTCTGGCCCGGCGTTTGACAAGCTCATACCAGTCCTCGAAGAAGGCAGTCGGTTGGAATTGCCCAACCACGTCCTGAGCGTCAGGGAACGAGTGGAAGAGTTCAGCAAGGCCCGATTGGGATAAGAAGGCAGTCCGATTTCACGAGTCGCACAAATGTATCTGCGGATCTAAATCGAGTCGTCTTTCTTGGTTTCTACCGCTTTAAGATCTCCTGCAGAGCCCTCCTCAGATCGGAAAATTGGAAGGGATACCCGCTAGCAATTAGCTTGGCAGGTTCCACGCGCTGACTGGCGAGCAGGAGTTCGTCGGCCATCTCGCCGAAAGCCAGACGCGCGGCAAATGCAGGCATTGGGAAAATGGCTGGGCGCGACAGGACCGACGCTAGGGTCTTGCTGAATTCAGCGTTGGTCGCCGGTCTGGGCGAAACAACGTTGACGGGTCCTTGCAGCAAGTCGCTCTTTAGGGCGTGGTGAATGGCTCCCACCACGTCACGGACGTGAACCCAACTCCACCACTGGCGTCCGTCTCCAATATAGCCGCCCAGACCCAAACGGAACGGAAAGAGCATCTTCTGCAATGCGCCACCGTCAGCGCTCAGCACCACGCCGAATCGCATTTGTGCGGTGCGAATTCCTGCCGCCGCTGCAGGCTCTGTGCCAGCTTCCCACTCGCGACACACTTCGGCAAGAAAGTCATTTCCGGAGGGGCTGTCCTCGCCCAGAATATCCTCGCCCCGATTGCCATAGTACCCGATGGCGGATCCGGAGATCAGCACCTCTGGCGGCCGCGAACCCTTGGCCAAGGCCTCGGCTAAATGACGGGTTCCCAGCCGGCGGCTGTCCAGAATGCGCTGTTTCTTTGCCTCAGTCCAACGGCCCACGATCGATTCCCCAGCAAGGTGGATGACCGCCGCGAAGCCGGAGACCGATTCCGGCGGCAGTGGGTGGGCAGGGTCCCAGGAGATCTGCCCGCCGCCAGATGTGACGCCCCGAACCAGGCGCGTTACGTTGAATCCGCGTGATGCCAGTGAGGGCAGAAGGGCTGCGCCAATGGGTCCCGAGACTCCGCTAACCAGAATTCGAGACGAATTCGCCAACGTGGCCACCAAGCAAATGTACCAGATGGAATTAGAAGGCCGATTTCCCCGCTCCTGCGGGAGGCGGGACCCTTCCCGGCGGCTTCTTGCTGGGGGATATAATCGATTATGGCGACTCTGCGCGAACAGATCGCGACCACTGCGCTTCATGTAACCAAGTACCGTGAACTGATGCGGCGCATGCGGGAAAATCGTCCCAACGACGATCTGGAACTCATTCGCAAAGCCTACGAATTTTCCCAGAAGCATCACGCCGGCCAGACTCGCGCCTCCGGCCAGCCTTACCTGGTGCATCCCTTGGAAGTGGCTTTGGTTCTGGCCGAAATGAAGATGGACCCCGTCGCCATCGCCGCTGGGTTGCTGCACGACTCGGTGGAGGACACTTCAGTTACGGTGGTTGACATCCGCAAAGAGTTTGGTGAGCAGGTGGCGCACATCGTGGAGGGCGTCACCAAGATTAGTGCCCTTGACTTCGTTACCCGCGAGGAGCAACAGGCCGAGAACCTGCGCAAGATGATGCTCGCGATGGTGGACGACATCCGTGTCGTGCTCATCAAGCTAGCCGACCGCCTGCACAATATGCGCACGCTGGAACATCTGCAGCCCGAGCGGCAGCAGAAAATCGCCAGGGAGACACTGGATATTTATGCCCCCATCGCCCACCGGTTGGGCATGGGCAAGATCCGTGGCGAACTGGAGGACCTCGGCTTCCGTTACGTTGACCCGATTTCCTACCAGCAGGTGGACGAAGCCGTAGAAGCGCGGCGCAAGGCGGGAGAGGCTTTCCTGGGGCGCGTGGAACAGATATTCCACGACAAACTGAAAGAGGCTGGAATTACCGCGAAGGTCGAGAGCCGGATCAAGCGTCTGTACAGCATCCACAAGAAGCTGCAGCGGCAACATATCGCCGTGGAACAGGTATACGACCTTTATGCCATGCGGGTAATCACTGAGTCTGTGCAGGACTGCTACGCGGTGCTGGGAATCATTCACAACCTGTGGCGACCTGTGCCCGGTCGAATCAAGGACTTTATCGCCATGCCTCGGCCGAATTTTTACCAGTCGCTGCATACTTCGGTGATTTCGGAGGAAGGCACGCCATTTGAGGTGCAAATCCGCACCGAAGAAATGCACAAGATGGCGGAAGAAGGCATCGCCGCCCACTGGAAATACAAGGACGGACCGGTTTCAGCCCAGGATGAGCAGCGGTTGGCCTGGCTGCGCCAGGTAGTCGAATGGCAGCGCGACGTCTCCGATCCCGGCGAGTTCCTGTCAACCCTGAAGATCGATCTGTACCCGGAGGAGGTCTACACCTTCACGCCCAAGGGCAAAGTCGTGGTATTGCCCCGGGACGCCTCGCCCATTGATTTTGCCTATTCGATTCACACTGAAGTAGGCCACAGTTGCGTGGGCGCGAAGGTGAATGGGCGGATGGTCCCGCTGCGCTTTAAGTTGCATAGTGGCGACATTGTGGAGATCCTTACCCAGCCGGGGCACAAACCAAGCCGCGATTGGTTGGGGATTGCGAAGTCATCGCGGGCACGCAACAAGATTAAGCATTGGCTCAACCTGCACCAGCGCGAGCGTGCCATTGAAATCGGCCGCAAACTGATTGAGAAGGAGGCGCGTAAGTATAGGATCGCCCTCAAGGAAATTAAGGACGACGAGCTGCTAAAGATTGCCTCGGATTACGGCGTAGGTCGTCCTGACGACTTGATGGCCGGCATCGGCTATGGCAAATTTTCAGCGCGGCAAGTGCTGGCGCGGCTCGCTCCGGCGGCCAGCGAGCCGGTCACTGAAGGTGAGGGGGAGAAATCCGGCGGAATTGCCAGCGTAGTGCGGCGCGTTTTCGGGGGAGACCATAACAACAACGCCATCCGGGTCAAGGGACACGGCGACCTTCTCGTTTACCGTGCCCGATGTTGTAATCCGATACGCGGCGAATCGGTCGTCGGTTATGTGACTCGAGGCAAAGGCGTGGCAGTACACGCTCTTAACTGCCCCAACGTGATGAATTTAATGTACGAGCCGGAGCGGCGGATCGACGTGGAGTGGTCCCGTGATGATGAGACACCAACCTCTTACCCGGTGAAGCTCACGGTTTACTGCGACGACCGTTTCGGCATGTTGAAGCAGATCACGGCGGTCATCAGCGATACCCAAACCAACATCCGCAACGTCGAAGCCCGCACTTCTAACGGCCAAGCCAATGTCGATGTGATCCTCGATATCGCCGACCTCAAGCACCTGGAGAACATCATCAACGGCGTCCGCAAGATTCCCGGTGTGCACGACGTGCAGCGACTGCAGAAAGTCTAGTCGTGGTACCCCCAGCACAATAGCTGTTTGGTTTCCGGGTAAATCTTGCGGACGAATCTCTGGACGAATTGACTTGTCCAGATTCATCTGCGTTAATTGGCCGCGGAGAATCTCTCATGCGGGAAGTCATTTCCACGAAGGACGGTCCCCAGGCCATCGGTCCCTACTCCCAGGCCATCAAGGCCAATGGTTTTGTGTTTGTCTCGGGACAGGTGGCGATCGATCCGGCAACTCAGCAGGTGGTCAGTGGCGATGTAGCTGCGCAGACTGAGCGAGTGATGAAAAATCTGTCCGGCATTTTGAAAGCGGCGGGAAGCGGATTGGAAAAGATCGTCCGCTCGACCGTGTTTCTCAAGAACATAGGTGACTTCGGAGCGATGAATGAAGTCTATGGCAGATACTTCTCATCCGCGCCACCGGCCCGATCCACCGTAGAAGTAGCGCGCTTGCCCAAGGACGTCCTGGTGGAGATTGACGTGATCGCACTGGCGTAGGATTTTGCCGTTTTGAATCCGGGCTAGCAGAGTAGAATCCAGGGTCGTCTGCCGCTTTCCATTTGGCAGCCTAGAATCGGCACCGATGATCTGGAGGGCATGAATGCAGAGCAAAATGCTTTTAGTTGCTATCCTTGTGCTGGCGGCCACCGCTGCTTTTGCGCAGAGCAGCACAGTTAAGAAAAAGACTGCTCCACCCGCTAGCGGACCCACGAAGGTGACGGGCGAGCCCACCAAGACGACTTCCGGGCTTGAATACTGGGAGATCAAGGTCGGCACCGGTCCATCCCCAGCAGCGGGACAGACGGTTCAGGTTCATTACACCGGCTGGCTGACCAACGGCAAGAAATTTGATAGCTCAGTGGGTGGCAAGCCGTTCGAATTTACTCTGGGCGCTCATGAAGTGATTAAGGGTTGGGACGAAGGAGTTGGTGGAATGAAGGTAGGCGGCAAACGCCAGCTGAAAATCCCTCCCGATCTCGCTTATGGAGAGCGCGGATATCCCGGCGCCATCCCGCCGAGCGCAACGCTAATCTTCGATGTAGAGCTAATGGGTGTGCAGTAGGATTCTAACCACGAAGGGCACTAAGTCGCACGAAGCGAAGAGTTAGCATCCTTTGTGGTTTTCTTGCTCTTAGGCCTTGACTACTTTGCCGCTGCGCAGGCAGGAAGTGCAGACGCGCAGGCGCTTGGTTGCGCCCTTCACCTTAGCGCGTACCGGACGCAGATTCACATTCCAACGCCGCTTGCTCACATTGTGAGCGTGGCTGATAGCGTTTCCGAATTGCGGCCCTTTGCCGCAGACGTCACAAACTTGTGCCATGAGTACTCCTGATAACTACGAAACTTGACGGTGTAAGACATTGATTTTACCGGATTCTAGCGGGTTTAGCCAAGCCTGACGGGACGGCGAACGCTGTTATTCACCCAGACTGGCGTCATCCCGAGACCCCGCGCCGTCTCCAGCGGGGCGAGGGATCTGGCGGGGAGAGCGACAGCGTGTCCGGAAAAGCTCCCACGCGAGATCCCTCCCCCGGCTGAACTACGCCGGGTTTCGGGATGACCCCGCTGAATGATCCGGTCAGCTTTAGACGTCGAGCATTTTCGTCATCACTGTCATTCCGAGCGAAGCGAGGAACCCCTGTGAAGAAAGAGGGTAGGGATACTTCGACTTCTCTGGCCTCTCGCAAGCGGGAGGTCAGATTCGCTCAGCATGACAATGCCTGTGCGATACTGAAATCATGGAACCATCGGCCGACCCCAAGTCGGTGAAAGTAGGTCTGACTACCGGCTCGGGCGTGGACATCGAGTGGAAGGACGGCCATCGTTCGCACTACTCGTTCATATTTCTGCGCGATGCCTGTCCCTGCGCTCTCTGTGATGACGAACGCGCAAGGGGCGGCCGCAAGCCCGGAGACCCTCCCAAAACGGCGCCGGGCGCGCTTCCGATGTTCAAGCCTGCCATCAAAGCGACTTCGGCGGAAGGCGTGGGCAAGTACGCAATCAAGTTTCATTTCAATGATGGCCATGAGCTCGGCATTTATTCCTGGCAGTTTCTCCGTGATGTTTGTCCCTGCGACGAATGCAAGGCTCTCCAGTCAGCCGCCAGGATGAGATAAACACCACGAAAGTTCCCTCAGCTGCTTCCGTCTGGGTTTTCGCGTGCTAGCTAATCCAATAGAAGACTGCGAACTGCAGATCCCTCGGTGCCCTCGGGATGATAACGTAATAAAGTTTTTAGGAACCTGCCAGGGCGCTGCAGAAGCGTCTCTGGAAAACCAAGCCTAGCCTTGGCCAAGCGCTCTTTGCGGTCATGAATATCCAATCCCCTGTAAAATCTATTCAGAGACCTCGGAGCCTTTCTAGTTGTCGTTTCTCAACCAACTCAATCCGCAGCAGCGTGAAGCCGTCGAAACCACCGAAGGCCCGGTACTCATCCTGGCCGGAGCAGGCAGCGGCAAGACGCGCGTCATCACCTACCGCATCGCCCATTTGATCGAGAATCTGGGTGTCATGCCGGAATCCATTCTGGCAATGACTTTCACTAACAAAGCCGCGTCCGAAATGGTCGAAAGGGTAGACAAGCTGGTGGGCGGACTCTCCATCGCCAAGCCAGTCATCGCTACGTTTCACTCATTCTGTGTCCGGATGTTGCGGCGCGACATCGAAGCGCTTCGCATTCCTTCGACCGTACCAGGTGTGCCGCCGATCGGACACACCAAGAGCTTTGTCATTTACGACGAGACCGATCAGCAGCAGGTGGTCAAGTCGGTCATGCGGCGGCTGGGGATTGATGATAAGCAGACCACGCCACGGTCGGTGCTGGCGCATATTTCCTGGGCCAAGAACCATATGCTCGATCCGCAGGAGGTCTACCTGCAATCGGCCGATCCCAATACCGAGCGCGTCGCCCAAATTTACGCTGAGTATAAGAAGGAATTGGCCAAAGCCAATGCGCTCGATTTCGACGACCTTCTCTTGGAAGCCGTGCGTCTGCTGAAGGCGGCGCCTGCTGTCCGCGAATACTACAATCGGCGTTTTCAGTACGTCATGATTGACGAGTATCAGGATACGAATCGTCCGCAATACGAACTGATGCGCCTGCTGGCCGGAGACCGGCACAACGTTTGCGCTGTCGGCGATGAAGATCAGTCCATTTATTCCTGGCGGGGAGCCGATATCCGCAACATTCTTGAGTTCGAACAGGACTTCCCCGAAGCGAAGATTATCCGCCTGGAACAGAACTACCGCTCGACCCAGAACATTTTGCAAGGCGCGTCGGCCGTGGTTGCGAATAATCTCAAGCGTAAGGGCAAGAACCTTTGGACATCACGCCAGGGCGGAACGCAGATCGGCTATTACGAAGCGCCGGATGGCGAGAACGAGGCCTTGTTCGCCGCAGACTACGTTGCAAAATATCTCCGCGAAGCCATCGACCAGGGCGAGAATGCGCGGGCTGCGGTACTCTACCGGACTAACTCGCAATCGCGGCTATTTGAAGAGGCCATGCGCCGCTATCAGTTGAAATATCACGTGGTGGGCGGCTTTTCGTTTTACGAGCGGGCTGAGATCAAGGACATGATTTCGTACCTAAAAGTAATTCACAATCCGGGTGATTCGATCTCGCTGCTCCGGGTGATCAATACGCCGGTACGCGGGATAGGCAAGACGACCATAGAAACACTCGAGCGAGTCGCGCTGGAAACTGGCGTGTCATTGTGGGACGCAATCACGGCGGCTATCAAACGCCAGCTTCTGCCGCAGCGCGCGCTGGCCGCGCTGAACAACTTCCGGGACCTCATCGAAGACGGACGTGCCATGTTGGCCGGGACCTACGTGGAACGGCTGGAGGAAAGTGTGGCGCGGACCTGCCCTGAGCGAGAGTCGAAGGGGCCCTCGCCCGCGTCGGAGGAAAAACAAGCAGCTGTCCCGCAGGTCGAGGCCCCGCAGTCCGAAGCGTGGCGCTCGGAAGAAGATGTTGCTTTCGATCCAACTGAAGACGACAACATCTCATTCGACTTCGGGACGGCTGATCACACTCCGGATGCGACGGTTGACGACGCGGAAACGAACGCGGGCGGGGGCCCCTTCGACTCTCGCTCAGGGCAGGTCCGCGCCGCACAGACCGGTGCTGACTCTCGCTTCCGTACTCCGGGGAGTGCGGCTAACACTGCCGACATTTTGAAGTTCCTAATCGACCGCACTGGTTATATCAAGCTGCTCGAGGAAGAAGACACACCGGAAGCGTACTCTCGGATTGAAAATCTCCGTGAACTAGTCAACGCAGCCATGGATTCGCGCGATCGCGGTGAAACGCTCGACCAGTTCCTGGATCACGCGGCATTGGTAAGCGACGCCGACGCCTATGACGAGCGTGCCCAAATCACCTTAATGACACTGCACGCGGCCAAGGGTCTGGAATTTCCGCTGGTATTCTTGTGCGGACTGGAAGAGGGATTGTTTCCGCACTCTCGTACTTTCCTGCATCCTGACGATATCGAGGAGGAACGGAGACTTTGTTACGTCGGGATGACACGGGCCATGGATACCCTTATCCTGAGCCGCGCAGTGTATCGCCGCCGGTACGGAACCGATCTGCCGGAGGCGAGTGTACCCTCACGATTTCTGGAAGAAATTCCGGCGGAGCTTGTTGAGGAGTTGGGAGTGTCTCGCCGGAGAGCATCTGCGCGGATGGAAGGGCGACATGCAGGAGTGCCCGGGTCGCACGAGCAGGCACACTATGCCTACGAAGACGAAGATCAGTCTGTAAGCTGGGCGGGACGCCAGAACCGGCGCGGTCCGGCCGCATCGTATTCAGGGAAGGCGTACAACTCAATTGAAAACATCGCGGAGTTTTTCGCGTCGCGCGGAAAGAAATTCAGCCTTCCGAAGCTGCCGATGGAAGAGCCGAAGGGCAAGAAAGGGTTCCGGCCTGGGCAGAAGGTGCGACATCCCAAATATGGCGAGGGCACCGTCTATCAGCGCGAAGGAGACGGTGAAGAAGCCAAGATTACGGTACAATTCCCTCGCTTCGGTCTGAAGAAGTTGGTGGAGAAGTACGCTCAGTTGGAGCAGGCTTGATCTTAAATTTTTGACGAGAGGACTAATGGCTAACAGCAAGAGTCTGAGCAAGGAAGAGCGTAAGAAGAAAAAGCGGGCAGCACGCAAAAAGCACAAGACGGAAAAGCCGCTGGCGAAGCGGGACTACGCGCGCGGCGCCAAGAAGCGCAAGGTGAAGAAGATGGCACGCGGCACGGCGAAGAGATAAGCGGGAGCACTTAGCATTCGGCACATGGCATTTTGCTGTGAGGATTGGACGTCTTCCAGCTAAATGCTAAGTGCTAATCGCTAAGAGCATAGTTCAGGAGAAACTGCCCTTTGGCACAACCTCCAATAATCACCAAACCGACCAAAGAGGTCATCCGAACATCGGATAACCAACTGCTTTGTTGCAAGTCCATCGACAAACTGATCGCTGAGGCCGATGAACCCGGTCATAGGTTGAAGAAAACTCTCGGCCCCTGGTCGCTGACTGCTCTGGGCATCGGGGCAATTATAGGCTCGGGCATATTCGTGCTCACCGGAACGGCGGCAGCGGGCGAGTATTTTGAGGCGCCCTCCATATTGCGCACTCAGCTCATGGACCTGGTCGTTAACCTTGTAAGACACGGAAGTACTGCGGGCGCATTAATGCACGGGCGTCCGCCGGCGGGGCCGTCCATCGCCATCTCCTTCGTCTTGGTGGCGTTCGCGTGCAGCTTTGCTGGTCTGTGTTACGCGGAACTAGCTTCGATGATCCCGATCGCCGGCAGCGCCTATACCTATTCCTACGCTACGCTGGGCGAGATTTTTGCGTGGATTATCGGCTGGGACTTGATTCTGGAATATGTGGTCAGCAATGTTGCTGTTGCTGTAGGTTTCAGCGGATACATCAAGGCCCAACTGGCGGCATTCGGCTTGGTCCTATCGGACAAGTGGGCCAGTCCAGTGCGGGCCGGCGGGCACTGGACGGGCGCCTATTTTAACCTTCCCGGCTTCCTCATTGTATTCATCCTGACCTTGCTGTTGGTACGGGGAGTGCGCGAGTCGGCGGAAGCCAACAATGTAATGGTCACCATTAAGATTGGCGCCATCCTTACGTTCTTGGTCGTCGGCGGCATGCTGGTCAATCCCGCTAACTGGAAGCCGTTCGCCCCGTCCGGATTTGCCGGGATCGTTACTGGCGGAGCCATCGTATTCTTCACCTACATTGGTTTCGACTCCGTATCGACGGCGGCGGAGGAATGTCGCAACCCACAGCGTGATCTGCCCTTCGGCATCATCGCATCCTTGATTATCTGCACCATACTCTATGTGGGTGTAGCGATCGTGCTGCTGGGCATGATGAAGTACACCACCTTCGTTTCCGGTAAAGCCGCCGAAGCGCCGGTCGCATACGCGCTGCAGCAGTTAGGCGCGCGTCCGTTTTTCCGTTCGGTGATCATAGTGGGGGCGTTGACGGGCATGATTTCGTCACTGCTCGTCTTTCAATATGGACAGGCGCGGATCTGGTACGCCATGTCTCGCGATGGCCTGTTGCCCAAACTGTTCTCCGCCGTCCATCCCAAGTTCAAGACACCGCATTGGTCCACCTGGATTGCCTGCTTCGCGGTTGGAATTCCGGCCGGCCTGGTGGACATTGGCGATGCTGCTGACCTTTCTAACATCGGCACGCTGTTTGCCTTTGTGCTCGTTTCTCTCGGCGTAATCTTATTGCGCCGTAAGCAACCCGGCCGCCGGCGCGCATTCCGTGTTCCCTTCGTTCCGTGGTTTCCGCTGATCTCAATCATCCTGTGTGGCGGCCTGATGACGGGCTTGACGGTCATCACCTGGATCCGCTTTGTGGTGTGGCTCACCATCGGACTGTGTATTTACATTTTCTACAGCCGCCACCACAGCGAGTTTGCCAAGGCCAAGAGCTAATCTCTGATCTCAGATTGCAGACTTCAGACTGAACAATGAAAATCGTAGGATCTAAGAAGTAGGAAATCTGCGATCTAGAATCTACAATCTTTAGATTGTGAGCTCGCGGTCCAGTCCGTTTATTCTTTCCCTGCCCAAGGCTGAGTTGCATTTGCATCTGGAAGGCGCAATCGATCCCCCGACTCTGCTCGAACTATGGCGAAAACATGGCAAGGAAGGCACGCTCGCCGAGGTCGAGCAACTTTATCGCTATGCCGACTTTAACGGCTTCCTCATGGCATTCAAAGCCGTGACGGAAGACTTGCAGACTGCAGAAGATTACGAACTCATCACCTACCGTCTGATGGAAAAGCTCAAAGCGGAAAACGTACTGCATGCGGAAGCATATGTTTCCGTCGGCGTATGTCTGTGGCGTAAGCAGGATTTCGATCTAATCTTTGAAGGGCTGGAGCGCGGCCGGCAGCGCGGTGAACGCGATTTCGGCGTATCGTTGCTGTGGATTTTTGACGCAGTACGCCAGTTTGGGGCCCAAGCGGCTCAAAGCGTGTTTGAACTCGCGGTGCGATATCGCGATCGCCATGTTGTGGGAATCGGCATTGGCGGTGACGAACAGAAAGGCCCTGCGGAACTGTTCCGCGACGCTTACGCCTATGCCACTGATCAAGGGTTATGCCTGACGGCTCACGCCGGCGAGACTGCCGGTCCGGAGTCCATTTGGGGTGCCTTGAACCTCCGCGCCGAGCGCATCGGGCATGGACTCACGGCTTGGCAGGATCCCGAACTGGTGGAAGAGCTGGCTACCCGGCAGATTCCGATGGAGATTTGCATCACGAGCAACTTGCGAACTGGCTGCTGCCCCGACTTGGCCGACCATCCGGTTCGAAGATATTTTGATCAGGGCTTGATGGCCACGCTTAACAGTGACGATCCGGCGATGTTTCGTACATCTCTTGCTCAGGAATATCAACTGGCCCGAGAGTCATTCGGCTTCACTGATGAGCATCTGCGCGAGTTAGCGCGCAACTCCTTCGAGGCATCCTTCCTTCCCGCGGAAAAGAAATTGAATTTTCTGAATTTGTTTGACGCCACAGTGGTGCGACCGTAACCTTTTTTAGATCGCTACCTCGTACGTGGAGTCTGGCATGAGAGTATCCCGGGTTGCTCGTTTCTGCCTCAATACTTTGTGCTTGACTACATGCCTTTGGGCCGCACCCCGGCCGGCCTCATCCCCGGAAGCTCTCATCTTTACGAATATCAATGTTGTGGACACGCGTCAGGGCGAAGTAAACCACAATATGACCGTAGTGGTAAAAGGCGGTCGGATCACAGCGGTGGCGAGAGTAGGGCTGATTGGCCAAGGACATCACATTCGCGTGATCAATGCCCACGGAAAATACCTGATTCCAGGATTGTGGGACATGCACGTTCACAGCGCATTTGTCCCCGGTACTTGGGATGAAAGGACCATCTATCCGCTCTACATCGCCAACGGAGTGACGGGCATACGTGACATGGGTGGGGATCTCGATCTTCTGGAGCAAAGACGTGCCCGCATCACCCGGGGAGAATTAGTCGGTCCACAGATGATCATCGCGGGGCCGTTTCTAGTAGACGCGAAAACTGATCGCCAGACGATCAAAGTGACCACGCCGGAAGACGCTCGCAAGGCGGTGGACACTTTGAAGACGCGAGGGGTCGACTTTGTGAAGATTCTGTCCGACCTCTCCCGCGAGTCCTATTTCGCGATTGCGCAGGAAACCGAGAAAGAGAAAATTCCTTTTGTAGGACATGTGCCCGATTCCATCAGCGTGGCGGAAGCGTCATCTGCAGGACAGAGGAGCATTGAACATCTGACCGGCGTGTTGCTGGCCTGCTCTGCTCAGGAAAGCGAACTCCGTGAGCGAAGGTTGAAAGCGCGCGCGAATCACGACTATGCGGCGTTTTCAGAGATTTCAAAGCAGTTGATGGCAACCTACGACCCCGACAAAGCCCACGGCCTGTTCCTCGACCTCGCCAAGAACAACACCTGGCAGGTGCCGACATTGGTTTGGACTGAGACCAGCGCGAGCATCGATGCTCCAAATTTGACGGCGGATCCAAGACTGAAGTATGTCCCCGCTTCGGTGAAGGAGCAGTGGGCACCTGAGAAGCTGCTCAAACAGACGCCACCGCAGCAATTGGCCGCTTCGAGGACGGAAGCGGCTCGTGACCTCAAGCTGGTTAACGCCATGCACGAGGCGGGAGTACAGTTCTTGGCCGGGACTGATGGGCCTGACCCTTATGTATTTCCCGGCTTCAGCTTGCATGACGAATTGGGGTGGCTGGTAAAGAGCGGGTTTACCCCTTTGCAAGCGTTGCAGGCAGCTACAATCAACCCCGCGGTATTTCTGCTCAAGTCAGACCAGTACGGAGTAGTCGAGCCTGGTCACGCAGCCGATCTGGTGTTGCTGGATGCAAATCCGGTCGAGGACATACGCAACACGCGCAGGATTTTTGCCGTGGTGGTGGGAGGAAAATATTACTCGCGCCGAATCCTGGATGAGATGCTCGACCAAGTAGGGCGAGCGGCGGCAAAGCAATAGCACGGAGAGCCATGCCTCAACATATCGGAATCGTGGCTTGCAGCGCGGAGGGAGCCGCGCTTTGCTATCGCACAATTTGCCTGGAAGGTACGGAACTGCTTGGGCGGCACGATCATCCCGAGGTCTCGATGCACACCCACCCGCTGGCCCGGTACATGGCGTGCGTTTACGCGGATGATTGGGCGGGCGTCGCCGAACTGATGCTGTCATCGGCGGAGAAGCTGGCAAAAGCGGGCGCGGATTTCCTGATCTGTCCGGACAATACTATCCACCAGTCCTTCGATCTGGTGGCGCACCGCTCCCCGCGCCCCTGGCTGCACATTGCGGAAGAGGTGGCAAGAGAAGCCCAGCATTGCCATTACAGGCGCCTAGGCGTGTTAGGTACACAGTATCTCATGGAGGGTCCGGTGTATCCTCCGAAGCTAAAAGCCGCCGGACTCGAACATCGAATTCCTGGCCTGAAAGAGCGGGAGAAGATTAACCAGATCATATTCGATGAACTGGTGAATGCACAGTTCATGCCCCGTTCCCAGGCTTACTTCACCGAAGCAATTCGAGCCCTAGCGGACGAGGGATGCGATGCTGTCGTACTGGGTTGCACCGAGATCCCGCTGCTAGTCTCAGCGGACTCGTCGCCGCTGCCCACACTGGATTCGACGCGCTTGCTGGCCCGGGCGGCGCTACGAAAAGCGGTAGGAAGCGAATAGTCCGCTGTAAAGGCAGATACGTTTGGGGCGACTTCGCTCGGGATGGCCGTTTCAGGCGTGCGCCGCGATAACGCTTTCCTTCCCCGTTCAACCTCAAAATGTCGCCGAACGCTGTGCAAACCGATGCCCTCGGCGGGTTAGCTATGCTCTAATATCAGAAACATTCATCCAATGGCTTCTAACTCTATAAATCTGCGCCGCTATTTTAGAGCGCTCACTCGGAATCTCCGGGGCGCGCAAATGGTGGCTCGTGCGCTCATGTCCACCGAGCATCCAGTACTCGCCCACCTGATTCCCATCCGCCGTTGCAATCTGGCTTGCGAGTACTGCAACGAGTACGACGATTTTTCTCAGCCAGTAACGACCGAAATCATGTTCCAGAGGGTGGACAAGCTCGCCGAGCTCGGCACTTCTGTCATCACCATCAGTGGCGGTGAACCGCTACTGCATCCTGAACTGGATGAGATCATCCGCCGCATTCGCAAGCGCGGCATGATCGCCGGCCTTATCACAAATGGCTATCTGCTGGTTGCCGACCGCATTGAGCGGCTGAACAAAGCCGGTCTCGAATGGCTGCAGATTTCCATTGATAACGTTACGCCAGACGACGTTTCCAAAAAAAGCTTGAAAGTTTTGGACAAGAAGCTAGAGCTTCTCGCGCGGCACGCTGATTTCCATGTGAATATTAATTCCGTGGTGGGCGGGGGGGTGCGCAATCCACAGGATGCGCTGACCATTGGCAAACGAGCGCTTGAGTTGGGTTTCAGTTCAACTATTGGGATCATCCACGATGGCAGCGGACAACTGCAGCCTTTGGGCGATGAAGAGCGCCGCATCTACCATGAGATGAAAGCGTTGGAGAAGCGCACCTTCACCCGGGTGAACGCCTTCCAGGATAACATCGCTCAGGGCCGCCCCAACCAGTGGCGCTGCCGTGCCGGCTCGCGGTATCTCTACATTTGCGAGGACGGGCTGGTGCATTACTGCTCGCAGCAGCGCGGTTATCCAGGAATTCCGCTGGAGAAGTACACCGTGGCGGACATCCGTCGCGAATACCTATCCGAAAAATCCTGCGCTCCTCACTGCACAGTCTCCTGCGTCCACCAGGTGTCAATCTTTGATTCGTGGCGGGCTCCGCAACGTCCGGCGCCTGCCGCCGTAGCTTCTGGGGCGAACAGTCTGGTGCAGATCGACTGATCCTGGGTAGTGAAGGGTCGCCTCGCCCCTTCAACTGTAGCGAAGCTCTGGAGTTTATCTTCTAATCGCCATATTTGCTCACCAGGTATTTCCCCACTTCGCTTTCGAGTTGTCCGTATCCCGAATGGATGGTAGCGCGGAGCGCGGCCTCGCTCGAACTGCCCTGGCCAAGTCTTTCCAGGATGCGCTGCAAGTCGCTCATGCCGTAGGTGTCCCGGATGTATTCGACAGCGGCAAGGGATTCGTCGTAGGCCAGCAGCGCCTCGGCTCCTGAAAAACGCATGAATCCGCCCTCCAGCGCGTTGAAGGGAATTTCGTGCTGGCTCTGAAAGAGTTGTGCCAGCCGGCGACCACGAGAAGACACCGATTTCGGTTCCACGACCTGGGCCAGGCCTTCGTTCAGCCATTGCGGACAACGTCCTCCAGAAAGCTGATTGATAAAGGAGTGCGCCAACTCGTGCTTCAGTACGCGCGCCAGCTCCGGGGTAACTGAACTAAGGCCCTCTACTGGGATGCGCAGTTTGCCGTCGTTAACCGCGCCGACCCATGACGGCGATTGGGTAACATCAAAAAAGGCCTGACCGGTGTAGAGCACAACTGCGATGCTGCTGCGCGGAGCGATGCCCAACTCACGTACCAGGTCATCGTATTCCGACTCCAGTGTAGCGACCAACTCGCTGCGCAGAGATTCCGGAGTTTGTTTACCCTCATACCGCAGAGTGAAGTGACTGCTTTCGCGTTGTGAGTAGTCGTTTTCTGCGCTGGCCTCCCGCTCCGCTTTGGCCAGAAGTTGCTGCACGGTGCCGCTCGGACGGAGCTGCAGGGAACGCTTCCAGCTTTGAATAGCATCGAGATTGTGATCGGCGGCGAACTGCGCATACCCGAGGACGTCCAGGGCATCAGGCGAATTGGGCGCGATGCGGACCGCCCGCTCAGCATAGGGCAATGCTTCGCCAGCGTTGCCTGTCCGCACCAGCAATGCTGCGTAGTAGTTCAGGATCGTTGGGTTCTGAGAATCGAATCGCAGGCCAGTTTCGAAGTAAGAACGCGCTTTGCTGAAATTTCCATGCTCGAACTCGTGTTTCCCGGCGATGAAGTATCCAGCTGCCGTCTTTCTGGTATCGCCTTCCTGGTCCAGGGTCGTCAGCGCGTCTGCATCCACGCGGCCCTCGTGGACAATCTTCTCCGTGAGCGCCGACTCGTTCGCGAGGTGTTCGACAGGCGCAAAGGCCGGCACATCATGGGGATCCTTGTTATTGCTTTTTCCTGAAGCAGTACGCTCAGGAGGAATACCCCCGGCTTCAACGCGCTCTACGACTGACCTGGGAATAGCGTAAGAGTCGTCGCCGATATCGTATTCAAGATGAGCCCCGTTCTCATGAACGCGATCCGCCCATATGGTGCGGCCGTTCTTGAGGTGGATGACATCCGCTGGCGCGCAGACTGTGGCCAGCAATAGCCAGAAGAGTCCCGACAATAAGAAGGAGATGACAGGTGAGCGCACTAGGGCGCATTCTAGCAACAGAGAGGAACCGCGGCGTAGGTGACAAAGGTAACGAGGAATATTCGCGGAGCAACACTGTCGATGGCGTATTTGTCGCTGGCGGCAGTGACGCTGAGCTGGACGCAAGAAGCCGTCCGGCCATCCGGAGTGCCCGGTCAAAGCGCATTCCAGAGAGCGACAGCGTTGCCAGATCATCCGGCTGAAACTCTTTACCGGCAATTGTGCAGCGTTGGTCTGGACAAGTCACGGGTTTATCAGGTCCGCGAGACATCATTTGATCGCGCCGCCTTCCACATCACCCTGGAGGATGGAACTATTGCGTTCACCGAAGACGTGGCGGGCCGCGTGACCGGCGCGTTTTTTCAAGGAGAAGGCGAGATTCTGCTGATTCCTCCCAACCGAGTCGAACGCGCGTCTATGGCTCTGTTTACGGGCGCGGCCATTTTGGAAGAACGATTTGGTACCGCTTACTTTCGCTTTAATGATGATACTTTCGCTGAACTGCAACCTTCACTGCGGCCCGCAGAAAATGGCGCGGAATTCGTTTCCCGATGGAATGAAACTGCCCACAACCTGGCGGAAAGTGACGGACTGCGATTGCTGATGAGCTTCAGTCGGCTTCTCCCTGTCGCGGGGCAAGGACCCAAGCCGCCATCAGCGGCAAGCGACGAACAAAAAGACGACCGCATGCTTCACGCGCGCGTGCAGGGAGTGAAGTTGGGCAACTTCGATCTTTACTTCGATTCTGCGGCACCGGAGCAGATGTGGGCCGGACAATTTAAAACGGTGAAAGGCGACAGCTATTACGACGTGTGGACTTTGTTTTCGCCGTCTTCATCTGCGACACACCAGGACAATTTGAATAGTGTCGTTGGTGAAGAAGGTAAACCAGACAAGATCAATATTTCGGATTACAAGATCAAGACCGAAGTGAAACCGCCAACCGAACTTAGTGTCGACGCAACCCTGGAAATGGAAGTGCGCCAGGGAGGGCAGCGTGCGGTTTTGTTTGAGTTGTCGAGGTTCCTCCAGATTAAAGCAGTGGAGACCAACGGGCATGCTTTGGAGTTCATCCACAACCAGGCGCTGGAGGGCACGCAGCTGGAGCGCCGTGGCAACGATCTGGTTGCTGTGATATTTCCCAGACCACTGGAAACCGGACAGAAGATTCTTTTGCGCTTCCGCTACGCTGGGGATGTCCTTTCCGAGGCAGGAGGAGGATTGCTCTATGTGGGGGCCCGCGGAACCTGGTATCCGAATCGTGGACTGGCGATGTCGAACTTCGATCTCCAGTTTCGCTATCCACCAGGCTGGACGTTAGTTGCGACAGGAAAGCGGCAAGATACGCATCTGCCGGTCGCCAGTGATAATGGGGGTGCAGCCGCGGAATCGCCATCCAGAGAGCAAGAAACTCGCTGGGTCTCCGATGGTCCTATCCCGCTGGCGGGGTTCAACCTGGGCAAGTATTCTCGCGCGGCCGCATACGCAGGCGGTGTATTGGTAGAGACTTATGCCGCTTTGCGGATGGAGCGCGAATTTCCGAAAAGCGTAGAGGAGGAAGTTGAGCCGGAACCAATGATACCGGGCTTACGCCGACGGCGGCGAACCGTGGTGGCCGCGGGACCTGAACCTTCTCCGGCCCGAAACGCCCAAGCTGTGGCGGAAACTTCGGCACGCGCCGTCGAGTTCTTCGCCCAGCGTTTCGGCCCATATCCATACAGTCAATTGGCCCTGACGCAAATGCCGGGCGCCCTAAGCCAGGGCTGGCCGGGGTTAATCTTCCTTTCCAGTTTCTCGTTTCTCACCCCGGCTCAAAAATCCGACCTCCACATGAGTCCAGTGCAAAGAACTCTGAGCAATGCGGTAATCGCCCACGAGACTGCCCACCAGTGGTGGGGTGACACAGTGGTGTGGAGCGGCTACAGCGATCAATGGATGATGGAAGCTTTGGCCAACTATAGTTCGATGATGCTGCTAGAGTCGCGAGATCCCGCTCAGTTCCGCGCAGCCATGGAAAGATACCGGGATGAGCTGTTGCAGAAAAATCTAGATGGCGTCCCGTTGATGGAGGCCGGTCCAGTGACCTTCGGGGCGCGGCTTTCCTGCTCGCATTTCCCGAATGGTTATGATGCCATCAGTTACGGTCGCGGGACTTGGCTTTTCCACATGTTGCGCAACATGATGCGTGATGCTGAGCGAAAAAGCGCAGTGCACGCCGCCGGCGTCGCGGGATCAGATGCGGCGGATGAGCCTTTCGTGCGCGCACTGCGAAAGGTCAGGGAACGTTATCAGCGGAAATCGATCAGCACCCGCGAACTACTCCAGGTATTTGAAGAGGAGTTGCCACCCTCCCTCTGGTATGAGGGACGAAAATCGCTGGATTGGTTTTACCGTGGATGGGTGAATGGTACGGCGGTTCCGCGGCTCGAATTGGAAGGAGCCAGGTACAGCGATAAGGGTGACTCGACCCTAATCAGTGGCACAATTTTGCAGAAGTTCGCTTCCGACGACTTGGTGACGTCGGTTCCGGTCTATGCGGTAGTCTCTAGGAAGACGGTATTGCTGGGACGCGTGTTCGCAGACGGAGCCGAGACGCAGTTCCACCTCGCTGCCCCCGCAGGCACCCGAAAGGTCGTACTCGATCCTAATCAGACCCTGTTGGTGCGAGTTCGATAGCGGCCTGGCTTAGCGCCACTTCAGGCTGGATTTCCCGAAACTTCACAACGTCCTTCCCGAAACGATATCTATCTCTCTCCTTTGCCATTCCCCAACAGTGATCTGCGTTGGCGCTCTGCGTTCTAACCCCTTGCTCATGCACCCCGTGAGCCACACTTATTAAGCCAGGCGTCGGATGGAAGCGGGAGTGCAAAGAATCGCGCAAAGCTGGAGGTGAATCGTGCAATGGATAGAACGTAAGCCAGAGATGAATCAGACAGCGCCTGCCATTGGGAAGGGTGCGGAAAGGGCATGGGTCCGGGAAACCGTTCTTCTGGTTGAGGATGAGAATTTTGTCCGCGACGTAACTGGCGAAATTCTGCATTCCGCAGGTTATCGCGTCCTGAAAGCTCGAAACGCAGACGACGCCATGCGCACATTTCGCCAGTACCGCGACGAAGTGCAGCTTTTGCTCACTGATGTTGTCATGCCCGGCCAAAACGGCTTCAACCTCGCCCACGATCTCAAAGCCATGACCTCGGGCTGAGAACAATCTTTATCTCCGGCTATCCTGAAAACTCGGTCACCCGCAAAGGGCTCAAACAAACAGGGGTCTTCTACCTACCCAAACCATTCTCGGCGGAATCTCTGCTACGTCAGGTGAAGCAAGCTCTGGCGAAGACCCACCAGATTTAGCTAACACTTAAGTCGCGGGTTCTGCTACACTATAGGTGCGTTTGATCAGAATCGGTTGTGAGCAGCTTCTTGCAAACCAGCTAGTCCTGCCCTTAGTACCTCCGACTGTTTTCAGCGTAAATAAATCGAAAAGGATACAAAGCAACAAAATGGCAGAACAAGGAACAGTAAAGTGGTTTAACGACGCCAAGGGCTACGGCTTTATCAGCCGGCAGAGTGGCGAAGATGTTTTTGTGCACTTCTCGGCTATCCAGGCAGGCGGTTTCCGCAGCTTGCAGGAGGGGCAGAGTGTGGAGTTCGATGTCACCAAAGGGCCGAAGGGCTGGCAGGCTGAGAACGTTCGTCCGCTGTAAAGCGGCAGCATCTCAATAGGAACGCGTGTCCGCAGCGACAACCAACGCGCGGACACGCCGCCCGAACTATCAACGTATCCCCCGATACCACACTCTGAGCGGGGTGCATCTGAAGCAGGACGAGTCCAAACTTTCTTTCGCAATCATCCGCCACAATATCCGAACTTATGAGTCCGGAGGGGTCATGGCCGTTGTCAAAGGTAGAGAGACCGCCAAGACCCGCGTGCTGCAATTCGAGAGCGGTCAGAGTTCCGAGGATCGCCACGCAGGTTGGCGCTATTTTCTGGAGCCAACTGATCTAAGGCCAGGTATGGATCCGCAAGAAGCAACCAATCTCCGCCAGGCGCGGCTTGAGGTTCGCGAATCCCAGGCTCAGCCGGATCAGATCCCCAATCCCCATCCTTCTCGTCACAGCTAAACTCGCATCTATTCCTACCGACTCTTGGTCTGCTTCATGATGGTTGCGAAGTTGCGCCCCCCAAAGCTGAACCCTTGGGAGATCACGCCCGTCACAGCCACTTTTGCGCCATTACCGGGGACGCCATAACTCTGGCTGAAAACCCAAATTGTCCCAGAGCCGTCATCGACCTGAAAAACGCCCGAGCCCATGGCGCCAAAAGAATTCGTCACCTGGCCGGCTACGGTGACCTCCCGATTGGCAAAGCGCCCCGGATCGAGATTTATTTTCGCGATGCTCGTCCGGGTTGGACAAGCCGCTAGAATCAGACTGCAGACCGCAATTGCCACGACGCTAGAAATCCTGTTCGTCCATTTCACGACATAATCCTCCCAGGATCGTAAGGGGTAAAATCAAGCAAAGATTCTAGGGGTGAAACATGAACCCGGCGGATAACGTAGTCCCTTACTCATGAAAGCTGGAAATTCACCCGAAATCGACAATAACACCAATCCTTCAGGTTGGATGCAGCCCTGAACTGTGCCGGTGGCCCCGCTTTGCGGGAGTATAATTGCACAACCTTTAGAAACGCTGACTTTTCGCAATTGACGAGGTTTCCCCATGGTTTTCTTGAAGCGCCCCCTAAACTTCCTTCTGTTCTGCTTGCTGACCCTTCCCCTATTCGGACAGGCCCAGAGCACCCCCAAGCCCAGGCCCCACGTAGTAGTGGTGGGTGTCAACGGGATGGAACTGGACGTGATTCGTCCGCTGCTGTTGAAAGGCGAAATGCCCAACTTAGCGCGGGTCATCAAGAGTGGCGCTTACGGCAAGTTGCGCACCGTTTCCGCTCCGAATTGCCCGCGGGTTTATAGCACGCTCTTCACCAGCACCAAGCCCGAAGAACACGGCGTCAGCGGCTTCATCGTGGGCGGAATCACGGCGAATACCAATATGCTGAAGGAAGAGCCCATCTGGTCGATTCTCTCCAAAAGCGGCGTAACTGTTGGTATGGCCAATGTTCCCGCGACATTTCCGGTGATGCCGGTCAACGGCTACATGGTTAGCGGCATGCTGACCCGTGGCAAAAATTGTGAGGATGGTGTGCTTTGTGCTCCCAAGCTCTCCGAAGTGGAGGGTGGAGATGCGGTTTACCCTGCCGCGATGAAAGCGGAGTTGCTGAAGAATGTGGGCGACTTTTACATCGATTGTGAACGCATGCCCTCGGCTGAGCAGTTGAGAGGAAACGAGAACGCGGTCATTGATGCCTGGCTGAAGAAGGTTCAGTTAATACGCGATCAACAAACCCAACTTTTCGATTACGTGCTGAACACACATCCCACGGAATTCACCTGGCTGGCACAATCCTGCGAAGATCGCACTGGGCACTGGCTCTATCCCATCGCTCCTTACAATGTCGGCTACAACCCTAAGATCAATGCGGTTCGCACCGATGCGTTCCCCGACCAGTACATCGCCTTCGACAAAGTATTGGGCACGATCCTGAAGCATGTGGACGACAACACCTATGTGTTCATCGTGTCGGATCATGGCATCAAGCCGCTGCGCGAGTTCGAAGAAACCGATCCTCACGCCCACATGGACCACGAGAAAACGACACCGGTAATTGCCAAGCATGACTTTGCCGATGGCGACGACGTACCAGGCTCGTTCTTCGCCATGGGGCCCGGGATCAAGCACGACCTGCGCCTGATGGGATTCGAAGCTTCGGTGTATGACCTCGCGCCCACCATTCTGCACATCTACGGTATCGAGGAGCCGAAACAGATGCGCGGGCGTGTGCTGAGCGAGATCTTCGAAAACCCGGGCAGCAAAGTGGCACAGAAGTAAGTAAACGGCACACCGCGCGAGATCCCCTTCGACTTCGCTCAGGGCAGGCTCTCGCTGCGCCTGATGAAAACGGCTGCGCTCGGGATGACGCAAAGGCAAATTGTTGATGTTTCCTCTTTGAGTGGCCGCTTTAACTGGTCGGGAGATCCAATTTCTGCGTTTATCGCTTATCTAAATGCCAGGTTCAGGAGAAAACCATGCAGGAAACACCGCAACAGTACACCCAACGCATGCTCAGCCACAGTGCCGGCAAGGACCCTGTGCGCTTGCAACAAGCGGCTCCGAAGAAACTCGCGGCCCTGACTAAGCGGCTTAGCAAAAAGCACCTCACTCGCCGGCCTGCGCCCGGAAAATGGTCGATCGCGGAGATTCTGGCTCATCTGGCGGACGCGGAGCTGGTTATAGGTTGGCGAATGCGGCTCATCCTGGGCGCCAACGGTACTCCCATCCAGGCTTTCGATCAGGACGTGTGGGCGGAAACTTTCAAGTATGCCCGGCGCGATCCCAAGACCTCGCTCGAGACTTTTCGGGTGCTGAGGGAAAACAACATCAGAGTCTTGAAGTCCGTTCCAAGGAGTTCATGGCAAAACTACGGCATGCACCAGGAACGAGGGCAGGAGACCGTGGACCACATTGTGCGCATGATCGCTGGTCATGATTTGAATCACCTGCAGCAGGTAGAGAAGATAGCGAAGGAGAGTCGGAAGAGCCGTCGGTAACTCCCCGTTAGCCTGTCCAAAATTCCTTGTTACTGTGGCTTCTTCTTCCGTAGGAGGTTGGCTCGATCCTGGGCGCGCTGTGCCTCTTGTTTGTTGCCCACCCCAGAATAAGCCTGCCCCAGGAGCTCAAATACTTCGGCATTACCCGGCTGCGACTTCGCCAGTGGTTCGAGTTGCTTAATCGCATCTGCGAACGCGCCCTCGCCGATGTGCGCCTTCGCCACGCCGATTTGTGCCTCAACACTTTTCGGCTCTAGCAGAAGCGCGGCCTCAAATTGGTCTTCCGCCGCTTTTGGGTCCTTGAGGCCCAGATAAACCTGGCCTAGCAGCAAGCGGGCGGGAAATTGTCCTGGAGTACTCTTCAGACTTGCTTCCAGCGCGTCGCGAGCGCCGGCCAGATCGCCGGTTTTCTCCAAAGCGTGACCCTCTTGGAATGCAGCGGCAGCGTCCTCCGGCCGAACCTCACGAGCGCGCTTAAGATGCTCGGCTGCCTTTGCATAATCGCCCGCCTTAAGCTCCAGCTCTCCTAATTGCCGCAGTGCCGTCGGAGACTTGGGATCAAGCTGGAGCACTCTTTCCAGCGCGGCACGCGCTTCGTCAGGACGATTGTCCTCAGAAGCGATCATCGCAGTGTGCAGCAGGTTCTGCTCCTCAATCTTGTCCTTGGGATCGGCCAATAGCGACGGCTCGGGGACATTAGTGGAACTGCCGACATCGGCGCGACCCAAGTAGCCCAAGGCTTTTAGCTCGTCGATCGTGCCCTGTCCGACCGATCCCGCGGAAGGGGCCGGGCTAGGCATGTTGGCCCGCAGGTCCGCCAACATCCCGCGAAACTTCTGCACGGTTGTGTCCCACGGCTGATAGTTGTTGGTCAGCTCCTTAGCATCTGAATGCAGATCGTAAAGTTCGGGGCGGGGCGCTTCGATGAACTTGAATCCCTCCGCACGCACCGAGCGCAGCGGAGCCCAGCCGAAGCGCTGAGGATAATCTGTTTCCCCGAACGCGGTTCGCGAGGCTGGGTGCTCGCCGCCGAAGTACGGCCACAACGATTCCCCATCCAGGCGCGCGGGCGCTGGCAGGCTTAAAAGATCAATCACAGTCGGGAAGATATCGATGGTGCGGACCTGGGCATCGACCACCCTGCCAGCACTACCGTTCCCCGGCAATTTCACAATCAGGGGGACATGCGTAGTCGAGTCGTAGAGAAATATGCCGTGCGTGTCTTCGTGATGCTCGCCCAGCCCCTCGCCGTGGTCTCCGACCACAACGATGAGCGCATTTTCATACCATCCGAGCTTTTTTAGATAATCAACAAACTTTCCTAACGCCGAATCCGCGTAGGCAATTTCGCCGTCATACAGGCGGTCTTTATAAAGCTGCGAATAAGGGGGCGGCGGCTCGTAGGGATCGTGCGGGTCATAGAGATGCACCCACACAAAATGCGGGCCCATGGGATGAGTGCTTAACCAGGTTTCGGCATGCTGAACCACTTCCATACCGCGGCGTTCCACTCGTCCCCAACGCGATTTCGTCCCGGGATGCTCCGGGAAGTTGTCATAGAAATCGAATCCACGGTCCAATCCGGGGGCGAGTGTCTTGCTGTCGAGAATAACCGCGCCAATAAATGCGGCAGTGTGGTATCCCTTCCTCTTCAGTAACTCCGCCCACGTCGGATGGGTAGCCGCCAATGGCACAGCGAAATCGGTGACTCCATGTGTGCTCGGGAGAAGCCCTGTCAGTATGGTCGCATGCGAAGTGTTGGTGATAGGGCTGGGCGTAAAGGCCTGTGCGAAGCTAATTCCGTTTTTTGCCAGGCTGTCGAGTGTGGGTGTCTGGATCTGGGTATACCCGTAGCAGTGAACGTGGTCAGCGCGAAGGGTATCAATCGTAATCAGGAAAACGTTGAGCTGAGATGCCCTCTTGTGTGCTGGTCCCTCTGGGAAAACGGCCGCAGAGAAAATGCAGCACACGATTGCGACCCGAACCACCTTCATGGAGTTCGAGACTAGCATAATTGTCGCCGGGCTTTGCCGTTCAGTGAAGTTCCGTTTAGAGTAGTCGGTTCCGCTAGAGTGCAGTTGTCTCCGGAGAACGCCGTCATGAATAGAATCGAACAACTCCGTCGCCTCTTCGCTTACGACGAGTGGGCCAATCGCGAAGTGCTAGCGTCGTTGCGCCCGGCGGAACCTGTGCCCGCGCGTTCGCTGAAGCTTCTAGCGCACATTCTCTCTGCGGAGAGACTTTGGTGGGAGCGCATAGAGCAGCAAAAGCAGACGTTACCAGTCTGGCCTGGTTTCACGCTGGCGCAGTCCGAGGCCGAAATCGCCGAAATATCCGTCCGCTGGAAGGAATACCTCGACAAAATAAACGAGCCTGATCTGACGCGTGTGGTCAACTACAAAAACAGCAAGGGAGAGAACTGGAGTAGCCGAGAGGATGACATATTGCAGCATGTCATCATGCACTCAGCCCATCATCGCGGCCAGATTGCGAGTGACATGCGGGCCGCCGGATTTACGCCTGCCTACATTGACTTTATTCACGCAGTCCGACAGGGACTGGTGGAATAATCGCATCCACGATGCAAGCCTCGAGGGTGACACCTTTTCTTGTTCTTCAATTTTGCGTGGCGCTGCTGGTTTTGGCTCTCGCCAGTTTCCGTCCCGGCGAATGGAATACCTTGCGTTGGGTCGGTCTGATCATCGCGATTCTCGCCGCGGTGCCCTTTTTTGTGGCTCGATATCAATTGGGAAAATCTTTTTCAGTTACGCCCCAGGCCCGCGAACTCGTGACTCACGGCATTTACTCGAAGATTAAAAATCCAATTTATGTTTTCAGTACGTTGTTCGTTGTCGGGCTATTGCTCACGCTTCAAATTCGTCGTGCACTTATATTTGTCCCCGTATTGATCGCTGTCCAGCTTTTACGCGCCCATCAGGAAGCCAAGGTTCTGCGGGATAAGTTTGGCGACGCCTATCAGGAATACAGAAAAAAGACCTGGTTCTAGCGCACTCTTCCTCAATATTCACGCGATAACTAGTAGAATCCTGGTTCGATGAAAAAGTTAATCGCGCTTCTCTCCTTGGTGGTGCTGTGCGGCGCTCTGGGGCAGACGAAAATTGAGCCGCTGCCATCGCCCATTTCGAACAATGCCGTGGCCAGCCTCAACGTACATCGACAGCTTCTGATTTTCAGCTTCATGGGAATAGGCCCAAAGAAGACATGGGACGCGATCACAAATGTGGCGTACGCGGTCGATGCCGGCGAAGGAAAGTGGACCGAATTACATCCCGTGCCCGGGACAGCGGGCCGCATCGCCGCTGCAGCGGCCGGTGCTCGCGGACAGGTCTTTCTACTCGGCGGGTATGTGGTGGATGACCAGGGTGGAGAGATCACTGTATCCGATGTGAATGTTTATGAGCCGCTAAACGAACGCTGGTTCCGCGCCGCCGATATGCTCGTGCCCGTGGACGACTCGGTCGTCGGGGTGTATCGCGACCGGTTCATCTATGTGGTCAGCGGCTGGTCGAAGATCGACGCCGTGAGTGACGTTCAACTGTACGATGTGGAGAAGAACAAGTGGTCTCAGGCCACAGCGATTCCGGGAACCCCGGTTTTCGGTCATGCCGGGGCGCTGGTGGGCGATACCATTATTTACGTTGACGGCGCCCATAAAAATCCGTCCGGCGATCAACCCAAGTACGTTGCTTCAGATGAATGCTGGATGGGCAAGATTGATCACCATGACCCGGCCAAGATTCAGTGGACAAAGTTACCCAACCATCCCGGGACCGCGCGTTTCCGCATTGCCGCCGGCGGGTCCGAGAAAGACCAGATGATCTACTTCTCCGGCGGAACCGATAATCCACATAGTTTCAACGGCATCGGTTATAACGGCCAACCTTCTGAACCCTCACCTATGACGGTTGCCTTCAATCTGCGCACCAGCAAGTGGGAAGTCATCAGTGAAAATACACCCAATCCCACCATGGATCATCACGGATCGGTGGTGACGCCTCAAGGTTTGGTGATCATTGGCGGCATGGAAAAAGGACAGCAAGTTACGTCACGCGTCACCGTTGTGCCGAAGCAATCGAGAGCGAAATAGGCGGAGAGCTCAGGCGGTCACGCTACCTAAAAGATTTGTGACGATACAACCATTCCTGCTTCACCACGGTGTCTAACCTTCGTAAGGCAAAGTGCAAGCTGTGCCGGCTTCAGCGTTCTATGCATAGTTCCGTGTAGCTCGGTTGCCGTCAAGGAGGATTTATGCGCCCGTGGATACGACTTCTGCTGTTGTTAGTAGTTACACCGATCGTCTTCGCTCAATCTTCAGCGCCGCCCTCGGCAAGCCCAACAAGGCTTCCAGTGAAGCGGGTGATCCTCTACAAGAACGGGGTTGGGTACTTTGAGCATGCCGGACTCGTGAACGGCAGCGAAGACGTCAATATCGATTTCACGACCGCTCAATTGAATGACGTGCTCAAGTCACTCACAGTGCTCGACCTCGGCAAGGGACGGATTACTGGAGTGACTTACAACTCGATTGATCCGCTGAACAAGCGGCTAGGCACACTGCGTTTGCCGGTCGGTGAGAATACGACCACAGCTCAGTTCCTCGAAGCCATACGAGGAGCGCGGATCGAGGTACGCAGCGAGTCAGGTGCCGCGATGGGCCGCTTGTTGACCGTGGAACAGCGGGAGTTGCCCATGAAGGGCGACCAGAAAATCACGGTGGAGCAGGTATCGCTGATTAGTGACACGGCTGAGGTGCGGACATTTGATCTGACGCCGGCTACCAGCGTTCGCATCGCTGAAAAGGATCTAAACGACGAAGTCGGCCGATACATGCACCTACTGGCTTCCACTCGCGATCAGGACGTGCGGCGCTTGACCATCTCCACCGCCGGGAGCGGTCAGCGCGACCTGCTTGTGAGCTACATCAGCGAAGTACCTATCTGGAAGAGCACCTACAGCATTGTCGTGCCGAAGGAGGGGAAACCACTGCTGCAGGGCTGGGCCATCATCGATAACACCGTAGGCGAGGACTGGAACAATGTCGAGTTATCACTAGTAGCGGGAGCGTCGCAGTCATTTGTTCAGCAACTCTCGCAGCCTTACTACTCGCGTCGGCCGGTCGTCCCGTTGCCCGAAAATGCGATGATCACGCCGCAGACACATGAGGCTGCCCTGGAAGAGTCCGCAAAATTAAACGCGCCGCCCACGCCGCAATCGCCTCAGAGTAGTGAAATTAACGGCCAGATGGGCGGGGTGGTCAACGGAATCGTTTCCGGTTCTGGACCCAGCGCCGGCCCTGTTCACGGCGGCGGAGCTGGCGGTGGAACCTTTTCGATCAACGGGCGCAACTTGAGTCGACTCCAGAACTTCGCTGCTCTTCAAAGCGCGACTCCGACTGTGGCCGAGAGCCGCGAATTAGGTGATCTGTTCGAATATCAACTTAAAGACCGCGTGACCATCCGCAAGAATCAATCGGCGCTGGTTCCAATCTTGCAGGCACGAATCGATGCGGAGAAAGTCTCGGTTTGGAACCCGGCCGAAACCTACGTTCTGCGCGCTCTGTGGGTCAACAACACCAGCGGCGTCACGCTCGACGGAGGCAGCTTCAACGTTCTCGAAGACGATGCCTTTGCTGGTGAGGGGCTGGTGGATGCCATCAAGCCGGGTGAAAAGCGACTTCTTTCCTACGCCGCCGATCTAGGTCTGCTGGTCGACGCAAAACAGAAAGAAGAAAGACAGCAGGTCACCAGGGTAGCCATCCGACGCGGCATCACGACCCACAGCAGCGAAGAACGGCAGGAGCGGATCTACACCGTCCGCAATCGTGATACTTCGCCGCGCACCGTAATAATCGAGCATCCTGTCCGCGAAGGCTGGAAACTGGCGGACGGCATCGAACCGCTAGAAAGCACGGCTTCCTGCCGTCGCTTTCGGCTGGCGGTTGAACCGGGAAAGACGGCGAGTCTCGCGATCAAAGAGTACCATCCGCTGTTCACGCGCTACGAACTCACTAACCTTGATGATGACCAGATCAGCTTTTTCCTTAGCCAGAAGATGATCAACTCGGAAGTGGAAGAAGCGCTGCGGAAGGTGCTGTCACAGAAGAACGAGGTCGCAGGCCTGGACGCGGAAATCAATTCGCGCAAGGGGCAGATCAAGAGCATTTCCGAGGACCAGCAGCGGGTTCGGGAAAACATGAAGGCGCTGAAGGGCAGCGCTGAGGAAAAGGCGTTGGTAGAACGTTACGCGCATCAACTCAATCAACAAGAGGATCAGATGGAATCCTTGCGCCGGCAGATCTCGGAACTGCAGCACAAGCGCGGACAGTCGCAGAAGACGCTAGATGAGATGCTACAAGGAGTCGCGCTGGAGGCTAAGATCTAGCGGGGAGTGGCTCACGCGTCAGGGGGTATAACTTCGACAATGTGCCGGACTTCTCGGCCGGAGACGGCGGCTCGAACCCGTCCCGCTCCAGTCGCTTCATCTTTGCGCACTAGCGTGCCCTGGCCAGCACCAGCGTCACATCGTCTGGCTGTTCCTGGTCGCCGATCCAGTCGTCCACTGCGGCGGTCACGATCTCGGTGATTCGTGTCAGCGGCAGATGGCGATTCTCTTGTACCAGTTCGATCAAGCGCTGTTCGCCGAATTCGCCGAAGTCGTTCTCCGGTTCGGTGACGCCATCGCTATAGGCCAGAAAAATCTCGCCGCGGCGTAAGTGGATCGAAGCCTCTTCATAGCTCACCCTCTCAAACAGACCCACCACCGTGCCGCCATGATCCAACCTTCGCAGCGCCCCGTCTTCACTCAGGATGATCGGCGGTAAATGGCCGCCGTTGCTGTAAGTCAGTTTGCGATCCGCTTCGTCGTAAGTGCCCAGAAACAATGTCGCATATTTTTCGGCCGGCGTGCTTTGGTAGAGCTGATGGTTCAGCAGCGAAAGCAGAGTGGCAGGAGACACTTCACCACCGTGCGAACCGGAGACCAGCCTTTTGCCCGAGCCTCCGCCGGCGCCTACAGCCATCGGTTCTCGCAGGATAGGAGTTCCCTCCAGGCTGTAAGCTCGGACCGCGGAGTGGATGGTCGCCATCAACAGTGCGGCGGAAATTCCCTTCCCGCTGATATCTCCCACCGCCAGCAGCAGCTTGTCGGAGTCCACGGTCAAAAAGTCATAATAGTCGCCGCTCACCGTGCGGGCGGGTCGGCAGAATCCGTATACTTCCAGCGACGCCAGTTGCGAGATATGCTGCGGGAAGAGTTGCGCCTGCACTTCCTGAGCGATTGCCAACTCATTCTCCAGCCGCTGCTTTTGCTTCTGTTCTTGAACCAGTTTTTCGATCGACGTGGTCATTGAGTTAAACGAGTTCGCCAGGGTTGCCAACTGGTCACTCGACTTCACCGGAATGCGATGGCTGAAGTCTCCCTGATTGATGTGCTTCGTGGCGTCGTACAACTGGGCCACAGCGGCGGTCACGGTGCGCGTCAGCCGTGTACCGATCCAGAGCGCCAGCAGTTCGATGATGGCAAAAACGATCGCAGAGAACAGCAGCACGTATTCCACACCCTTGGCGAAATCTCCCAGGGCAGCGAACAGACGGGCGTATAGGACCGAAGGGCGGGTCTGCACCCGGAGTAAGGCCGCCGCTTTCTGCTGCTCTCCATTCGCCCAGTTGACAACAGGCAAGGGAGTTCCGAAGGTGATCTCGCGATCGAAGATCCCACTAGAGGCCGGCAACGAGCCGGCGGTCAGAATAGGTCGCAGCACTTGCCCTCTTCGGCTGTCCATCACGACCCCATCGGGCCCGTTGCGAACTGCAACTCCTTCGTCTTTCTGGCTTTCCGCGGATGTGGGCGGTGTTTGAGTGTTCGTTGGTGAGGCGGTCATTGCGTAGAGCGTGATCTCTCCAAGGTCAGCTGCAATCACCTCCAGAAGTTGGCGATCCAGCGGTTCGCTTGAGATAACCGTCAGTTTCCGCGAGCCGAAACTCAGTGTCGTCACTGACCTCAGATGGAGTTTGTTGCCGTCACTAACGATTGCACCAAACTGCGGGCTTACGGACGGAGCACGTCCAAACGGAAGGGCGTCGGGTGTGACGCCGCCGCACAGAGGCAGCGGTTTTTCATCGCTCCAGGCGCAGATTTTGCGCCGGGCCCATGCGGGATCGTGCCGTTTCAGCCCCTCCAATGACTCTGCCGTTGCCGGCTGTCCGCGTTCCACTCGCGCGGCCAGTTCGTTGGCGATAGCAGCGTTGACTGCTTCCAGGCTTCGCAGGCGGGAATTGAGATCGGAAGTGACCACAAAATTGGCGAACTGTCCGGCAAACAGATAGACCGTGATGAAGGCCATCGACGCGAGTAGGGCTACCGGGATGACGCCGATAAAGACATAAGTAACGATCAATCGGTTGCGCAGACGCCAGAGGAGTTTCGCCTTGAGCCTCCGAAACGCAATGATTGCAAATAGCACAATCACGGCCAGGCTCAGGAATGTGACCCAGCCACCTAAACTTGTTCCGGCTGCAACCTTGAACAGCCCGAGTATTTTCTGCAGCACAAACAGAAAAAGATCCAGTCCCAGTAGATACCAGGCAGCTCGCGCCACGCGGCTCGCGGGCAGCACACCTGCCTGAATCAGCCCCGAACGTAGGTACCGGAAGGACAGTTCCATGGTTTAACTGGATTATAGGGTTTAACGGAAGTATAGATGTGGAATCTGGACGTCGGGCGTCAGACGGTTGCCCCCTGGCGCTGGACCTCTCACATCCCAACGTAACTCGGAGCCGAAGCCCGAAGCCCGCCACTTAAATTTCTGGATAAAAATCGAAGAATGCATCGAGACTCGACTTCAACTGCTTCTCAATTTCATCCTTGCTGCCCTCGAGAACATGCATGGTGACGTGCGCCTCGCGTCCGCTCTTCAACTTGAGCGTCGCGTCACCTACTTCGGCGACTTCGTCCGACGGCAGCAGCCGCAAGCCGTAAATCAGGGTTAGATTCGCCATGACCCAATTCTAATCGTCAGGCTAGCCGTGTGCCGGAAAGTGATTTTTCCCGATCTTCGTTTAAAATGCGGCTGTGCTTCGAAATGCTCGGTCTCTGCTAATTACCTTTGGACTAGCTTCCCTGGCCCTTGCCCAACAACCGTCCCAGCCAAAGGTTAAAGTAAACGTGCTCAATGTCTGCTCGCCATCGTCCGAGGAACAACAGGAGATTGCTTCCGCTCTGGCCCGGGTTCCCAAGCAACCGCTCTTCAGCCCGGACTTTGAGGTGGACCGCGGCCGCTCCAGTCTGGAAGAAAGGCCGGGATTCCTTCAGGCGGGCGAGAGCGCGCAATTTTCCTCAGACTTGGCAACCGCAAACTGGGTGCGTATCCGCCGCGAGTTTTCCGTACAAGCTCTGTTTTCTACGGTGCAATACTCGTTCAGCACCGACCCGAAGAATATGGTGGAGACCCTGGTCTTCCGTGTGCGCGATCCTAAGGATTTAATGCAGGTGGCGATCGAGGACAGTGCATCGGCAGTGACCACACCTGCAACCATGTTGACCTCGAACACGCCAGCCAGCCGCGTCAAATTGGAACGCTTTGGCAAATCTTCAGTGGTGCTGGCGCGGTGTTCGGCAACGGAAAATGGCCCGCAACCCGACCAGAGCGCCTACGAACCGCTCTTCCAAAGGGCTTCAGCCATTATCATGAATTACCGTACGTTGCTGGGCGTGCGCCACACTGTCCCTGATGAACTCGCACGCATTGGCGCCGAAGGAACGACCAAAGCCAAGCCAACCTCGAACAAGCCAGCCTCGAAATTAAGAAAACCGGCGCAGGAACAGAAGTGATCACACCCGCTCTACCGAAGGCTGCGCGGATTGCAGTTGCATCTAAATCTGAAATTGGCGATCTAATCTCTAAGTCTTATGGATAACGTCCGCAACGTGGTTATCATCGGCTCCGGTTGCGCCGGTCATACAGCAGCGCTGTACACGGCCCGCGCCAATCTCAAGCCTCTGGTGCTCGAAGGTCATGAACCTGGAGGCCAACTCTCGCTTACCACTCTGGTGGAGAACTTTCCTGGCTTTCCCGACGGAATCCAGGGTCCCGAACTCATTGAGAACATGCGCAAGCAGGCGGGACGCTTTGGGGCGCAATACCAGCTCGGCCACGTAGTCAGCACCGATCTCAGCATTCGTCCATTTGCCATCAATCTAGGCAAGGAAACCATCCATGCGCGGACTCTGATCATCGCCAGTGGTGCCTCAGCACGTTGGCTGGGCCTACCGAGCGAGCAGGCATTGATTGGGCACGGCGTCTCGTCTTGCGCAACTTGCGACGGCTTCTTCTTCTCGGGCAAAGAAATCGCGGTTATCGGCGGCGGTGATTCCGCGATGGAGGAAGCCACCTTTCTCACCCGCTTTGCCACCAAAGTCACCCTCATCCATCGCCGCGACCAGTTTCGCGCCTCGAAAATCATGCTCGAGCGCGCGCAGAACAACCCCAAAGTCGAATTTCTTGCGGATACCGTGGTCGAAGACGTTTACGATCCCGCCAAGCAAGAAGTGACTGCCTTGAAGCTTCGCAACTTGAAAACTGGCAGGGTCTGGGATTTGCCCACCAGCGCCATGTTCCTCGGCATTGGCCACATCCCCAACGCGAGGATGTTTGAGGGCCAACTTGATACCGATCAGGATGGGTATCTTGTCACCAAGAATTATGTGCATACCCGTGTACCCGGCGTCTACGCTTGCGGTGACGTCCAGGATCGCCGCTACCGCCAGGCCATCACTGCGGCTGGCACGGGCTGCATGGCAGCGCTGGAAGCCGAGAGATTCCTGGAAGCGCAAGGGGAGTGAGCGTAACGGGCGACTGAAACGGTGCCAAAGGAGAAAATGAAAGTTGGTCTGCGTCGCCTGGTGAGAGTCTTACTCGTACTTTTGTTGGTTCCAATCTTGGCTATTATGCTGGCGGCACTCTGGCTGAGAGTCGTTCCCCCTCCACCCCTGCCCCAATCCAAGTTTCTGGTTGGCGTCCCCGGGATCCAAGCTACTGCGGGCCGCGGACAGGTGACGGTGACATGGCGCGACGTCCCTGGAGCCGTGTGCTACCAGGTGCTGAGAAGCGATCTCCCTGACCGTGGCTTCGACGTGGCCAGTTCGCCATTCGGGACTGCACCGTTCATTGTTGAGCATTTCTTTGTCCGAATCTTCCCGGGGGAGCCGTTTGGGCGGCTTCCTCATGGCCCTTTCGTCGACACTTCGGTCGACCCTGGACACACTTATTACTACCGGCTGCGGGCCTACGATGGCGGCGGGTGGATCGAAGCTGGCGCAACCGCGCAAGCTACAGTTCCAGAAGAAGGCCAAGATGCGAGCATCAACATTCACGTTGACGCTGGGCGCGATACCGGCACGCTCGAACACAGGTGGGAAGTCGTGCTTGGCTCCGAGCACTTGAGTTACCTGCTGAAGGGCGACATCGGCGCCAATCTGAAAGCCGTAGGAGATGGACTGCGACGCGGAAATAAACTGGCGCACGACGAATTGGGTATCAAGTACATCCGGGCCCACGACATCTTCACGGACAAGCTAGGCGTCTACAAAGAGGATGCCCGTGGCAATTCCATTTACGATTGGTCGGGTGTTGATAGGGTCTACGACATCCTGCAGGCTGACGGGTTGAAACCGTTCGTCGAACTTGGCTTCATGCCCAAGGAACTCGCCGTTGATCACGACCCGGCGGGGATTTTTTTCTATAAAGCCAATAATTCGCCTCCTAAAGACTATCCAAAGTGGGCCACACTGGTGAGCGCCCTGGCCAAACATCTGATCGAACGCTACGGGAAAGAGGAAGTGGAATCGTGGCCTTTCGAGGTGTGGAACGAACCGGACCTGCGCTCCCGCTGGCCGGTCCGTTTCTGGAGAGGTTCCGATGAGGATTATTTCCGTCTCTACGACTTCTCGGCCGAGGCGCTGAAATCGGTGGATTCTAAACTGCAAGTAGGTGGGCCGGTCGCCGCGCTCAGCCGGATTGAGGAGCCATTTCTGCAACATGTCACCACCCGCAACTTCGTCACCGGTGGCACCAGTACTCCGATTGACTTCCTTGACGTGCACGTTTATGGCATGCCGGCGGCGGATTGGCGTCCTTTGCTTGAGCGTTATGGATTAAAAGGAATGCCAGTCTATTACTCCGAATGGGGCGTCTCCGCGTGGTGGAACCATCCGGTTAACGACACGGCTTACAGCGCGGCGTGGATTGCCGGTGCATTGCACGCCAGCCTCGACCAGGTGACAGCCATCAGCTATTGGACGGCGAGCGACTACTTCGAAGAACAGGGCCCACCAAACAAGTTCTTCTACGGTGGCTTCGGTCTGATCGGAATTGACGGCGTGCGAAAACCGCGCTACTGGGCCTATTATTTGCTTCATCAACTCGGCACGCGACGGATCGCTTTGGACGGCGCAGGCGATGGTTTTGGCGGGCTGGTCACGGGTTGGGCCATCCGCAGCGACGACGGCAGCGTGCGCGTGCTACTTAGTAATGTCACCATGGATCAAACTCAGGTGGATGGCAACGCACGGCTCAGCCGGCAGATCTCGCTGACCGTCGCGGGTTTGCCGCCGGGGAAGCGGTTCCGTCTGCAACACTTCCGCGTCGACAATAGCCACAGCAACGTGTACAAGGCGTGGCAGGAAATGGGCCAGCCCGATTGGCCAAGCAGTTCACAACTCGCCGAGCTACATCGCCGAGATGGGCTCGAAATGGTTGAGCCACCGCGCGACTTGGAGCCCGATGCGAGTGGCCGATGCATGACGCACTTCGAAATGCCCATGCCCTCGCTGTCGCTGCTGGAAATCGCGCCGGCTAAGTGAACGAGAGACTTTCCCGAGTATCTCAGAATGGCGCTGCCGTCTGGGCTGCTATGCTCACTTTTTGAATCCGCGAACGTTACCCTGGCGTCGAACGTTATTGGTAGTGTAAGGACCTCGCATGCAATTCGCTCGTCTTGGCAATACTGGTCTCATCGTTTCCCGTCTAGCGTTTGGCGTCATGACCTTTGGCAAAGGCTCAGGCACCATGGCCGCGGTGGCAAAAACCGGGCAGGATGAAGCCAATGCCTTGGTCCACCGTTCGCTGGACGCGGGCATCAACTTCTTCGATACGGCCGATATGTACGCCGAAGGTCAATCAGAAATCATGCTGGGCAAGGCACTCGGCTCTCGTCGGAACGACGTCATTGTTTCCACCAAGATCGGGTTCCGCTCCGGTGAAGCTGTAGTTCACGCCGGCGCTTCGTATGCCTACATCCTGGCCGCCACTGAAGCTTCGCTACGCCGGCTCGGCACCGAGTACATTGATCTTCTCTCCATTCACAAGCCGGATCCGTTCACGCCATTTGAGGAAACCGCCCGAGCTCTGGACAATCTGGTGCAGCGCGGACTGGTACGCTACGTGGGATACTCGAATCTAGCGGCCTGGCAGAGCGCCAAGTTTCTGGGCATCCAGAAGCTACATAACTATTCGCCATTTGTCGCCGCCCAGATGTACTACTCGCTGATCGGCCGCGATGTTGAGCATGACGTCGTTCCGTTTTGCGTGGACGCAGGTATTGGGTTGGTGGTGTGGAGTCCGCTCGCTGGAGGTTTCCTAACCGGCCGCTACACTCGCCAGGATCCCACTGGCGGCAAGGGACGCCTCACCAACTTCGATTTTCTGCCCACCGATCGCAAGAAGGGTTACGACCTGATCGAAAAGATGAAAATTGTGGCTGATCGTAACCACGGTACGGTGGCCCAAGTGGCACTGGCGTGGCTGTTGGCGAAATCCTATGTCTCCACCATCTTGCTCGGCGCCAGCAAGACCTCGCAACTGGAAGACAACTTGGGCGCGGCCGATCTCAAACTGTCCCTGGAGGAAGTCGCCGAACTTGACCAAGCCATGGCGCCCACGCCGATTTATCCCAACTGGTTTCACGAGCGAACCCTGGACGTAACTGCAAATGACGCCCTGCGGAAGGGACTGCCAACGCAATCGGAGGAAGTGAAGGTCTAGTTTTTTTCACGGCTCAACAGAAGTCTCACTGGAGGTGACCGATGCCCAAAGCATCAGCAGTCTGTTCTCACACCAAAGAAATTCGGGACGTGGCCCCTAGCGGCGATGGCTGCAAGGAATGCCTTGAAATGGGCGATCGCTGGGTCCATCTCCGTGAATGCCTGAGTTGCGGCCACGTTGGCTGTTGTGACTCGTCCAAGAACAAGCATGCCACCAAGCATTTTCACCAAACTAAGCATCCCATCATGCAATCATTTGAGCCGGGCGAGAATTGGCGCTGGTGTTATGTGGACGAGATGTTTCTGTCCTAGCACCAGGGATCCCCGGCCCCGTACCGTACTCCTGGCACGGAACTCGAAGCAGTTACCATAGTCATCTTCATCCCTCCCGAGCACTTGGATAAGCTGCGGTTGTGATGACCCATTCAAGGCGCATCGCCTCAGCCGCGTTATCGCTACTGTTTTGGGTCGGCGTTTTCGTTCCCGTTTCATCATTTGCTCAACAGGAAGAAACCCCGACCCGTGAAGAAAGTCCGGCCCGCAAAGTTGTGAACCGGGTTGTACCGACTTATCCGGAGATGGCCCGCAGCATGAATCTAAAAGGTATCGTTAAGTTGGACGCGATGGTTGCTCCTAATGGAACGGTAAAGACCGTCCAGGTCAGAGGTGGACACCCCGTTTTGGCGCAAGCGGCAGATTCGGCCATCCGCAAGTGGAAATGGCAGCCCGCGACCCATGAGACTCTCGAGTCGGTTGAATTCAAGTTCGATCCCCGCTGATAAGCTTGATCCAACCGTGGCGCCCACGGCGCCTTCCTTCAGATTCACTGCGATTGTGATACAAACTTCTGTGATCTTCATGAATGCGCGAGGCATTCCTGGCTCGCTCTTGAGCAGTTTTGATGAAAGGCAATGCTGAGAGCGCTCTTCATCAAGCTTTCGGAGAGCCGCTCTCTGCGCGCGGCGGCCGAACGCTCTGCGATTGGTCAAAGAGTTTCCAGTCGGTTCGTTGCTGGCACGCAAGTGGAAGACGCGTTGCGCGCGACCCAGGCCGTCAATCAGCTGGGTTCGAGCGTCTCCATCGATAACCTGGGCGAAAACGTCACCAATGCCGACGAAGCCCGGGCTAGCGCCCAGCTCTATCATCAGTTGCTCGATGAAATCGCGGCTCGCAATCTCAACGCCAATATCAGTCTAAAGCTCACCCACATGGGCCTCGACGTGGACGAAGAGCTCGCCCGTGTGCTGGTTTCGGGCCTCGTCTCCAAAGCCGCCAGCACAATCCCGCACAATTTCGTTCGAGTGGATATGGAAGGTTCGCCCTACACTCAGCGCACTCTCGATTTTGTCCACGAGCTTCACCGCATGCCGGGCCATCAGGGGACGGTGGGAGCGGTGATTCAGGCTTATATGCGCCGGGCCGAGAGCGACATTGCTAACTTGCTGGCCGAAGGCATCCGAGTTCGTCTGTGTAAAGGCGCGTACAAAGAACCGGAGGAAATCGCGTTTCAGAAGAAGTCTGAGGTTGACGCGAACTATGTGAAGTTAATGAAAGTCCTGATGAAAAGTGGCATCTATCACGGCCTCGCTACTCACGACGAGAGGATCATTAAAGAAGCCAAGGCCTTCGCTACTCGGGAAAACATTCCCCATGAGGCCTTCGAATTCCAGATGCTCTACGGCATCCGTCGTGACTTGCAGCGTAGTCTGGTGAAGCAGGGTTGGCGCATGCGGGTTTATATTCCCTTCGGCACCGAGTGGTATCCGTACCTGATGCGCCGCTTGGCCGAGCGTCCGGCGAATGTTCTGTTCATCGCCAAAAATTTGTTCCGGTAGGTTTTCCGGCGGAGTGGCCCGTCCTAGTGCGGCTGCGGGACGTTCTCCTCGCCTTCTGTCGGGGCCAAGGGTAGCCTGGAAGTCCCGCGCAGCAAATCCCGCTCCTCGGGTGAGAACATGCTCTTGTAACGATCGGAGTCGATCTGCCGCTGGCGCGCCTCTGGCGGCATTCCACGCAGAGCCTTCACCCCGTTCTGCACCGCCTGGCGCCGATCCGGGGGCAATTGGGAGAACTGGGAATGGAGCTGCCGTGCCTGTTCCTTCTGCTGCGGGGTCAGGTGCTCCCAGGTTTCCATTCGGTTCAGGATCAGCTGCTGGCGCTGGGCAGGCAGGTTATTGAAGTGCTGCAAGCGTTGCTGCAAAGCCTGCTGCCGCTCCGGCGGAAGCCGGCGGAATTGAGGATCGCTCTCCAGGGCTCTCCGCTGCTGCTCCGGCGGAAGAGTTCGCTGTCGGTTGAGCCACTGGCCTGCGTGATGGCCCTGTTGCGGCGGGCGGGGTGCCTGATACTGCGGCGGTCTTTGTCCCTGTCCCTGATATTGCGGCGGTCGTTGCCCTCGGTACGGCGCCCTTTGGCCCTGGTACTGGGGTGGCCTCGACGGCTGATGCTGCGCGGGACGCGATTCGGGGCGATTGGTGTTGGGGTGGTTCTGGGCCACGCAAAGAGAGGTGGTGAGCGCCACCGCCAAGCTGATCTTCGCAACCTGCAACATTATTGGCTTCAAACAGAACACCCCGTCCCCCAAGTTTCGCCCTTACTGACTCACTTACTCTTTTAGAAATCCCGAGCTGCGTATCTGCCCGGAGTCGTTTCCCTTCGCTACGGATTCGCGTTTACATCCTGTTGCACCTGCAAATCATCCAGCAGGTCGAAATCGGCGTAGATATCATGATTCTTATCCAAAGCCTGCAAGTCCTCGACCGCAGTGCCCGGGACGGGCACGGAATCGACCACCCCCACCTTAGGCTCACGGGGCTGCAAACCGCCTCGTTGGATAAGTGTGACACCTACGACCATCGCCAGCGCCAATGACACGGCCAGAGCGGGCCGCCGCAGCCATCGCAACCAGCCGCGGGCAGGCTTCGCGGCTTCCTCCCGCAGACGCGCTTTCAGTCGTACATCAAAATATGGCGAGGGCTCTGGCGCCTGCCACTCATCAAGCAACGCCATGGTCGAGCGGAAACCTTGCAGCTTCCCCGCGCACTCCGCGCAAGAACTGACATGTTCCTTCACTTCGGGCGCAAGCGCACCTAGTCCGGCGGCCAGGTCCGGCATCAGTTCGCGAATTTCATTGCACTTCATGACTTCTTCCTCTTAAGCAAACTTTAAACAAATTCTTTCAACTGTTCGCGCAGAGTCTCGTAAGCGCGAAACAATAGTGACTTGGTAGCAGACTCGCTGAGCTTCAAAACATCGGCAATCTCCCGATAGTCCATCTGCTGATATTTATGCATCACTACAGCAATCCTTTGCCTCTCCGGCAGTCCCTGCACGCGCTGGCGGATGGCCGCCAACCGCTCCTTGCGCACCAGCATTTCCTCGGCGGTCAGCGATCCGTCCGCTACGTCTAACGTACGGCCACTGTCCTCATCCGGCTCGTCTAAGCTAACCATCTTTTCCGGACGCTCATGGCGGGTGTCACGCGCGTAGTTCACGGCCAAGTTGGTCGCGATGCGATACAACCATGTTGTGAACTTTGCGCTGGCTTCGTAGTTTTCGCGCGAGCGATAAACTCTCAAAAAAACTTCCTGTGCCAAGTCTTCTGCTACCGCCGCATTGTGCGCCATGCGGTACATAAAATTCAGCATAGGCCGGCGATATTTTTGTACCAGGTAGTCAAAGGCGGAATCGTCCCCAGCTTTGGCTCGGAGCATCACATCCGCGTCGCTCAGCCCCTCGCTCGGCGCGGCGGACTCGGTCCCGAGTTGTCGCCCCGGGGACACGCCCCCCATCGCGAGCAACCTGCGATCAATGGCTATGCTGCTCACATCTGATTGAACCCCTTCCGGGGGCGAAAGTTGCGCCTCGGATGACTCCGGCGCAGGGTCGGAAGTCCCTCTGTCTGAGGGAAGTACGGGCGCTTTGCTGGGTCTTGGGTCGGTCGGCATCCGAACGCCTCAGCCCGCCGGCGCCGGGACGCAGGGGAGCGCGGCGGAAGATCAGGCTATCACGCTCCGAGGCAGGTGAAAATGCTTTCGTTTGCTACAATATAGCGGCTGCTTCCGTAACAAAACGAGTGGGCGCTTAACTCAGCGGTAGAGTGCCATCTTCACACGGTGGAAGTCATAGGTTCGAATCCTATAGCGCCCACCACTCTGATCCAGACCCATGCTGGCGTGACAAAAGTAACCGACCGCCTGCGTCGAAGCGATCCGGCAGGTTCGGACCCGGAGCTTGACGTACTTTTACGTCAGCAGCAAATCTCTTTACGAAAGCCAACTTTCTACCTCCGATGCCGACCGGGATGATCACTCGCAATCTCCGGGTTGATGGCCTTTCGTGTGGTGACCAAACAAATCGCTTGATGGCATTCTTTAAGACACATTCTTTATGACAAGTGGATGCCGCGCGTGCATCCTTAAACTCATAGTCTGAATCCATACTTCAAACAAGTACGGGTGCGGGATTCTAGCAGGCACGTGCGGCCAAAAAACAGGAGAGGGTGATGGCAAGGACCTCAGTGGTCTGTTTCCCTAAGTGTGTCGCGATCGTGTTGTTGCTGAGCGCGGTGTCTTTTGCTCAAACCTTTGCCCGGGATCGCGTCCGCGGGCCCGTTGACGATAGTCAGATGTCCATTGTTGCGGGGAACGTGCACGCCTTTGCCAAGCCCGAATTCGATCAGGGCCGGGCGGACGGCAACATGAAGATCAATCGCGCCGCAATTGTGTTCAGGCCATCGCCGGCCCAGCAGAGCGCCCTCGAGGCGCTGCTCGCATCGCAACAGGACCGCACTTCCTCGAGCTATCACAAATGGCTGACCCCGGAGCAGTATGCCGATCGCTTCGGCATGACTCGCAATGATCTCGCCAAAGTTTCCGCCTGGCTGCAGTCAAAGGGCCTTACCGTCGACGAGACCGCGCGCGGCCGCAATCGCGTCTTCTTTACCGGAACCGTGGCGCAGATCGAAGATACTTTCCGCGCTGAGATCCACCACTATGAGGTGAGCGGTGAGGCCCACTTCGCCAACGCCACGGAACTCTCCGTCCCGGCGGCTTTTGCTCACACCGTTTTGAGTTTCGGCAATCTTAATGATTTCCATCCCAAGCCCCGAGCACGGAGGCCATCCCCGAAGTTCACCTCTAGTACATCTGGAAATCACTTCCTCGCGCCTAATGATTTTGCCACGATCTATGACTTGGGCCCACTTTACGCAGCCGGTTTTGACGGAACGGGAGAGACGATCGCCGTGGTGGGAGACAGCGCGATCACACTGAGTGACATCGATGCTTTCCGGAGTCTTTCGGGACTGCCCGCGAACGAACCCCAAGTCATCACCGTGGCGGGCACCGGAACTCCGACCCACAATAGTGATGAAGTCGAGGCGGATCTCGACCTGGAGTGGTCCGGCGCGGTCGCAAAAGGCGCAAACATTATTTATGTCCTCGTCGGTCCCAACGCCAACGGCGGCGCGTTTGACGCGTTAACATTTGCGATCGACAACAAAGTCGCGCCAGTCATCAGTAACAGCTTTGGGCTCTGCGAGGCGGACATGGGCACGGCCAATGCCCAGGCGACACAAGTATCAGTGCGGCAGGCTATCGCGCAGGGTCAGACAATCACTTCTCCAACCGGCGATACTGGCGCCGCCGATTGCGAAGGCGACCTTCAGACCACGCCGGCGGTCGCCACTCTGGGCCTCGCCGTGGACGTTCCCGCCAGTATCCCGGAAGTTACAGGCGTGGGCGGAAGCGAGTTCATGGGCGATGCCGGTGGCGGCGTTCCCCCTATAACTACCCCCTTTTGGAACGCCGGCAATGACGTCGGCGGCGGCTCCGCGATCAAGTACATTCCGGAGATGGCTTGGAACGACTCGCCGGTAACCGGGACCGGTCCGATGTTATCCACCGTGCTTTCTGGCGGCGGCGGCGGTGTAAGTACGATTTTTGCGAAACCAAGTTGGCAGACCGGTACTGGCAATCGCAACGTGCCAGACCTCTCGCTGAATGCCTCGCCGAACCACGACGGCTACCTGATCTGCTCCACAACCGATAGCGCGGGAAATTCAGCCTGCACAAATGGATTCAGGGACAGCCAGGGCTTTCTGGACGTCGTTGGCGGTACATCCGCAGGGCCGCCGACATTTGCGGGTATTGTCGCCATCATCAATCAGGCAACCAGGGGAGCCAAGCCCAGTGGCCAGGGCCTTGTGAACCCAATCCTCTACAGCCTGGCTACCACCAAACCGGCCGCTTTCCACGACATCATCACTGGTAACAACCGTGTTTCCTGCACAGCGGGTACCCCGAACTGCCCCAGCACACCGCCTGCGGGTTGTACCGTACCTTGTATCGGATTCGTTGCCTCTGCTGGCTACGACCAGGCTACAGGCCTGGGCTCGATTGACGCCAACAATTTGGTCAGGGCCTGGCCCAATTTCTCGAGCACCCCCGACTTCGCCGTGGGCGGCAGTGCAGTCAATCTCTCCGCTCCGGGACAGTCCGGTGCTTCGACCGTTACCGTAACCGCAATGAATGCCTTTGGCGGGACGGTAAACCTTTCCTTCACTCCCTGTTCCGCGACGGCGGAAATCACGTGCTCGCTCAGCGCCTCTTCCGTGTCAGTGAATAATTCGGGCGCGACCGCGACTCTCAGTGTTTCCACCATTGCCCCGAGCGCGCTTGCCAAGGCTTCCCCGCAGGTCGGTTCTGGCGCTGGCTGGTTCGCGTCCGGCGGCGGAGCCTTGCTGGCAGGTTTTTTCGTAATGGGTGCGCCATCTCGCCGCCGGCGGTGGAGTGGTTTGTTGGGAATCTTGCTTCTGACCCTCGTGGCCGCGGGAATCAGTTGTGGCGGAGGTAGCAGTTCCCACACTTCGAACCCGGGTACGCCGGCGGGCACTTACACCATTGCCGTAACGGCCACAAGTGGCAGTCTAACCCACACGACTAACGTCGCGATCACTGTGCAATAGGACGGAGTTACCGAAGCGCAAAAGCATCGGTCGCCCTGGGCACTTCCAGTAACGCTTCGGCTCATTCTGCCGATAGCTTAAAGGTGACCGCTTCCACGCCCAGTCCTGCGCCTGAAGAAGCTAAGCCGAATTCCGCGACCCGCTTTGTCGCGCGCCAGCCCATCCTCACCAAAGACGAAAAGGTCTTTGGCTATGAGCTCCTCTTCCGCGATGGAGTCGAGAATTTCTTCTGTAGCGCCGACCCTGAAGCCGCCTCGCGCAGCACCTTGGACACTTCCATGCTGATGGGACTCGACGTCTTATGCGACGGACGCCGCGCCTTTATCAACTGTACTCGCGAGATGCTGCTGAAGGATTACGTGACCCTCGTGCCCTCCAATCAGACTGTGGTCGAAATTCTGGAAACTGTCCCGCCTGATGATCTGGTGATGGCCGCTTGCCAGCGCCTGAAGGAAGCCGGATACATGATCGCGCTAGATGACTTTGCCATCGACGACCCGCGCGCGCCTCTCACTGAAGTGGCCGATATCATCAAGGTGGACCTGAAGCGCACTACTCCCGCCGAATGCGCCGCCATGATCAAACGCTACGGTCCCTGGCGCTGCCGCATGCTGGCGGAAAAAGTAGAAACACGGGAAGAATTTGTCGCCGCCTCGAAGGCAGGTTTTGTCTACTTCCAGGGCTATTTCTTCCGCCGGCCGGAAGTTCTTGCGACCCACGAAGTCCCTGCCAACCGGATCAACTATGTGCGCATGCTTCAGACCGTATCCAAGCCGGAACTGGATCCACGCGAGATTGAAGATGCCATCAAGAGCGAAGCTTCGCTGTGCTACCGCCTGCTGCGCTACTTGAATTCTGCGGTCTTTGGTTTTGCCAACGAAATCCACTCGGTGCGGCACGCTCTGGCCATGCTGGGGGAGCGCGAGGTCAGGCGTTGGGTCCGCCTAGTGGTCACACTCGCTGCAGGACAGGGAAAATCGAGCGAACTGGTGCTGTCAGCCCTGGTGCGCGCCCGCTTCTGTGAACTGCTTTCGCCAAAAATCCAACATGGGGAGTCCGACTTGTTTCTACTCGGCCTGCTTTCGATGATGGATGCCATTCTTGAAATCCCGATGCCCGAAGTACTAGATCGAGTCCCGATCGACCAGGAAACCAAGGCCCTCCTACTGGGTGGAACCGGCCGCCTCCGGCCACTCTACCAGCTCATGCTGGCGCGTGAATCTGGAGACTGGCAGAACACCGCCGAATTATCAAAAAGTCTTCACCTGAGCGACGGTGAGGTCGCCGAAGCCTACTGGTCGGCTATGCAGTGGGCGCGGCAAGTGAGTGCTGGCTGAAGGATAGTTCGGTCTCGAACAGTTGGTTACATCACGCGACCCAAAGCATTGACCATTACTTCTGTGCAAAACTATCCGAGTTAGGCCTTGCGTTCGCCGCCTCACAGGGGTAGCATTTAGATTGTTCCCAACGGCCACGCTCCCTAGCTGGCCCTCCGCGCCCAACTGGCTCCAGGCGCCTGACGGACAAAAAAGATAATTCACGAGTGACTTCCAGCCGCATTGGGTTTCTACGCATGTTAGGTGTGCGACGCGCAGGCAACACCCAGCGGTAGTAAAGGGCAAAACAATCGAGTCCCCCTTTGGGCGGGCTAAATGCAGAACGACAAAACGAGAAAAATATGAATGTAGGACCCGGACGTCCCTCCGGAGGCGGAGGGAGAAACAGACGACGGCGAGGGCGTCGTCCGCCTAACCGTGGCGGACAGCCCGGCGGCCGCGATCGTCAGCAATCGAGTGGCATTTACACCGCCCCCATGGATCACAACTACCGCTCCGCGCTGGGCGGCAACAACGGAGGCCGGCCGGGCCGGGGCCGTCCTGGTTTTGCCCCGTCTTACGCCCCCGCTGATCCCGAGCCGCTGCCCCAGCGAGAGGATGCGAATTCCCGCATCTTTGCTTTCGTCGATGACCTGTTTTTTCAGGCAAAAATTCAGGAGACGGCGCGCAAGCTCAACGTCAAAGTCGAATTCTGCAAAAACGAAAAAGACCTGCTCGACCACATGAAGCAGAATGGCGAAGAGAAACCGTCGCTGATCATTTTCGACATGAATAACGCTAACGCCAAGCCGCTCACCCTGATTCCCAAGCTCAAGACGAAGTTGAAGAAGGGGACTTCAATCATCGGATTTCTTTCCCACGTGCAGGGCGATTTAAAGCAGAAGGCGCACGAAGTCGGATGCGATATGGTGTTGCCGCGCTCTGCCTTCTCGCAAAACCTGCCACAGCTGTTGCGCCGTCACGGCGCTCCGGAAGAGGAAACTGCAGGGTAATCGGGCGTGCGATTTCTAACCCGGTGGCCAGCGAAGAGTGCGGCCACCGATCAGGTGCACGTGCAGGTGAAAAACCGACTGTCCTGCCCCCGGCCCCACGTTGAGCACAGTACGATAGCTTTCTTCGATGCCACGCTGATGGGCAATGTGCGCGGCCGTGAGATGGCAGTATCCGATCACAGCAGCATCCTCGGGCGTAGCTTCCTTTAGACCGCGAATATGTTTCTTGGGTACTACGAGCACATGGGTCGGGCCCTGCGGATTGATGTCCTCAAACGCGAAGGTATGTTCATCTTCATAAATCTTCTTGGCTGGAATTTCACCGCTAATGATGCGACAGAACAGACAATCCTTCATGGCGCTTCCACTCACAAGTCTGGTGTTAGGGCCGAGTGACTACGAGCTGCTGAGGCAGTTCCTGGAACGGAAGTTTTAACTATATCGCATAGGCAGCTTCGCCCGTAGTTTGCGCTCTGGTGGGAAACCGACTGGGGCTATGCTGTGCAGACATAGGAAAAACATTTTCCTTAAGAGCAGGTATCTTTCAGGTAACGGCTTCGATCATTACCAAAGGTCACTGCATGCGCCTTAATGCGTGCTAACTGCTGCTGTTGCTTACGATTACGCAAAAAGTGGCCCGGTTTTCGGGCAATAACTTTTCTATTGCGTACTTGATGATAAGTTCTTAATATCGAGCAGTTAGCGGGCTTACGTTTGCGGCGACTGATCTTTGGCAAGTTTCGTGCGTTGCATTTGGGTGAAGTCCGGGGATAAACACAGGGGATTGATGTCCAGCAAAGGGTCTACGTTCGGCAGCCTGATCTTTGTCCTTTCCTTGCTACTGTCACATAGCGGAATTGCAGCTACGGTTAGCACGCGTTCGCTGAATGCTCGCAAATCCAAGTCCGTGAGTGAGACTCCCCACGCTCGCAAACGCTTGACCCGGCTAGCTCACAGCCACGCTCGCTCGGCGCATGTGCTGAGTACGACCCACCGGCGGCGGCATCGTTATTACGAGCGCTTCACCGCCAGTTCATTCATGAATGACGTGACCGAAGGAGACATCACTACGGGCGATGACCCGATGGTTCGCCAAGCTGCAATCGATGCGCTGGGTAACATGAACGGCACCGTGGTGGCGGTCGAGCCGACCAGTGGCCGCATTTTGGCCATGGTGAACCAGAAATTGGCACTTTCGAGCGGGGCACAACCTTGTTCGACCATCAAGCTGTCAGTGGCCCTGGCTGCGTTGAGCGAGGATTTGATTACGAAAGACACGGAAATCAGGCTCGGCAGCCGCAGCCGAATGAATCTGACCGCAGCCTTAGCGCATTCTAACAATGCCTACTTCGAGGCTTTGGGACGCCAGCTCGGGTTTGAGAAGGTCAGCTACTACGCCCACCAGTTTGGTCTGGGCGAAATGGCAGGGTACAACATTCCGGGCGAACAGTTGGGCGCGTACCCCGATGCTGAAATTCCTTCCAAGCTGGGCGGTGTGGGCAAGATGTGCTCCTTTGGGGAAGGGATTTCAATGACCCCACTGCAGCTTGGCGCCCTAGTCTCCGCGATTGCTAACGGCGGCACTCTTTACTATTTGCAACACCCTGCCACGCCGGAGGAAGTTGCAAGTTTCCAGCCGGTGGTGAAGCGACGCCTGGATATCGCTCCGCTGATCCCGGAGCTTTCTGACGGAATGGCCGGGGCAGTCACCTACGGAACCGCGCGCAGCTTGCGCGTGAACTTCAACGAGGAAGAAATTCTGGGCAAGACGGGCACCTGTTCCAAGGCTGGCACACGCTACGGATGGTTTGCCTCTTACGCCAACACTGATGTGGGTCGCATCGTCGTAGTGGTGTTCCTGGAGGGTGGACGTCCGACCTTCGGTCCCAAAGCCGCCGAAATTGCAGGCCACATGTACCGCAATCTGTACGATCACAACTTCTTCGCTGCCCGGCCGACAACGCCTACCAACACCGCGGACGTCAAGACCGAGGCAACGACGCAGTAGACGCTTCCTGGTGAACCTTTCAGATTCCGCCATCGGCTTCAGCTAAAGCCGCCTCGTAAAGAGAACCACGGGCCCTAAAAGTGCGTGCTGTTAGCGCCCGATAGCGAAAAGAACCGCGTGGTTGATGGCATACGCAGTGCCATCACTTCCGATGATTGTCGGCGTGTACGCTTCGCCGATGCCGCCGGTGAGAGTGATAACTTGGGAAAAATGATTGGTAGTGAGATTCCACCGATACAGCTTGCCGTCTTCGCTGTTGGCCAGGACGGATTTCGTGACCGGATCAACCGCAGCCGTGTTGATACACCACTCCCGGACCGCGCCGGGCACGTTTGGGAAGTTCGGATCCGGGGTGACGCCTTTGATGGTCAAAACTTCGTTCATCACCATGTTGCCAAGAATGGGATCGGGCATAGAAGTATTGGGATCCAGAATCGCGATTTTGTTCACCCCGTCGCCGCCCTGGCCAGCGTAGTTGTTGTACTTGGTCATAAGGAGATACGTTGACGTCCCATGGTAGGAAGCCACTAAGGATGCATTCACGATCGATGCCGTATCATCCCAGCCAAAACTCCCCGGAATTTTCTCTTGAGAAAGATCAGCATTGAAATGCAACAGCCAGCCGCGATCGTTGTGGCCCGGAAACGGATTCTCGAGAACCCCAAAAAACACATCGCCATCGGGGCCGACTGTGGGGGTGGCGCTGCTTTCGTCCGGGATCTCCGCATCCAGTCCCGTGGCCGGGTCGATCAGTCGCACCTGATTGATGGTCTGTAGCGTCTGGCTGTTGAGAGCGAGCAAGTACCCGAATCCAAAATCGAAGCTGTTCGCGCCCACATATACAACGCGCTCGTCGGCGGAAAGCGCCGGAGCACAATTCATATCAATTTTCGTGATGTTGGGATCGTTACTGGCGAACGCTGCGGTCGTCCACAACCCGCTTCCATCGGGTGCGATGCGGGCCAGGCCGCTTTCGAGCCCAATTGGAGTCGGTCCCAGCACCACAAAACCAAAGAAAATATTTCCTTTGCTGTCGACCGTGATCGGAGTGTTGATTTTCACATTGCTGATGTAAGTTGCCGGATCTGCTTCGAAATTCTTGCGACCGTAGAATATCAAGCGCGTTACTTTGCCTTGGGCTTGATCAGGATTGTCCCGTACCAGCACCGTGCCGCCCTTGTCTGGAATGACGAGTCTATTCTGAGCTAGAACTGGTCCGAAACTGGGAGTGAAGCCGTCACTCGGCGCGCTATAAGTAGTGGCTAGCTTCCAGAGCAGAGAGCCGTCTGTTCCCCTCCGCGCCTCCACCCGGAAACGGTTTGATCCAGTCTTAACCGGCACGATAACGGTATTGGATGGCGTTACCACAGGCGAGCCGTAATGAATCAGAAGTTCACCGAAGCTGAGTTGGGGATCCAAATCGACCGGCGTGCTCCAATGAATTCTGCGCAAGGGCTGCGCCGCCACCGACGAGACTCCGGTATGCTGTGTGTCGTGGGCGTGACTGGGCCAACCTTGCTGGTTGGTTTGCGCAGGTGCGAGTGCTACCAGAACCGCTGAGACGCCCAGGGTCAGCGTGCTGAGGGTGCGAATCCGGACAGCTTTTCGCAGATTTCTCATGATTTCTCCGCACCTGCCGTTGAAGGGGTGCCGCCGCGCTCGTCATCCCGCGTCAAACAGGTCGGCAGAGACGTTACCAAACCACCGCATAGGTTTGGTCAACGGGTTGTAAATTTTCTGTCTTTTCAGCTAGTTTGCGGGCAGGGATCGCCACTCCGACGGCACATTACAAGTGGATTTCACAGAGTAGTTGAAATTTCGTCCGCTCAAAAAGAATTGACAAGAATTGACTCACCAGCTACAGCCTGCAATGATCTTGACATGCCAGACCGGAATCTCAAGATCGCGAGATACATCGGCAGCACTCCGAGCACGGCGTATTGTGATGTCTGCAGGTTGGCCTTCCGGACCCGCCCCGAGCTTGTGCTCGACCCTGACAAAGCCCGACAGCAACTCCAAGCCGATTTCGAAAAGCATGAGTGCAAGCCAGAAGAGGGCGCGGTTGATGAAGCCCTAGATCACATCAGATAGGCAGCTACTTCTTTACTTCTTTACTTCGTCTCTCTCCACGACACCATCCTTGATGTGAACCACACGATGCGCGTACTCAGCGATGTCATGCTCGTGCGTGACTAGGACGATGGTATTTCCCTGCGCTTGAAGCCGATCCAGGACCGCCATGATTTCGTTTCCGGTTTGCGAGTCCAGATTACCGGTCGGCTCGTCGGCGAGGATGATAGAGGGGTTGTTCACCAAGGCGCGAGCGATTGCGACTCTCTGCCGCTGGCCGCCCGAGAGCTCGTTGGGCTTATGCATCATGCGTGATTCCATGCCTACGGAGGTTAGCGCTTCCTTGGCGCGCTCGATCCGCTCTTCCGCGGGTACGCCGGCATAGATCAGCGGGAGTTCAACGTTATGCAGCGCGGTTGCGCGAGCCAGTAGATTGAAGGTCTGAAAAACGAAGCCGATTTCCTTGTTGCGGATGCGAGCCAATTCGTCATCATCGAGTTCGCTGACCAGTTGATTATTCAACCAGTACTGACCTTTGCTGGGTGTGTCCAGACAGCCAATCAGATTCATTAGCGTGGACTTGCCCGAACCCGAAGGACCCATGATGGCGACATATTCATTGCGTCTGATCTGTAAATTGACCCCCCGCAACGCATGAACCTGCTGCTCCGACCCCATGTCGTAGGTTTTCCACAAATCGATCGTAGAGATCATGCATGATTCAGGGGACGCTGACATCGTAGGTGGCGAAATGTTGATAACTTCTGCAGTTGCCATCTTGCGCTCCTCGTCCTCTAGGGACACCTGCCGCTCCGTTCTTCTCTGCTCCAACCTGGCCGGCTCAGTATTGGACGAAGCCATGAGTGGTTAGTTATCTGGTTAACCATTCGGAGAACTAGCAACCCGTATCCCATGAACTGCTTGAACCCCAATCTCGTCCGCTTCCACCCGGCATCCTGCCTTCAGATACGGCATGGTAGGTGTAAAAGTTCCCGCGAGCCGAACCCGCTTCGACGCTGCTCCGGCTCTTCCCGATCAGACTGTGATTATAGCGTGGGGAGTGAGCGGCAAAAACCAGTGATTTCAGCGCCTTGGGGGCTGCGACAACAGCAATGACTAGGTTGTTGGCGAACTCTATGACCCCTTCCGTCGAGGTTACTTAGCCTTGCCTTGCCGCATCGAAAGACATAGAATGCCATAGCAAGAGTGTTCGCGAGGAGTACCCCTCTTATGCTCCGGGTCAGGCTCTGTTCTCGTCTTCTGTTCGCTTGCTTTCTGCTCGTTGCGGTTTTGGGCCTCGCGTCATTTGCTGCAGCCCAGGAGAAGCAGGAGAAGAAATCGAACACTTCAGATCAGGCCACCCCCGGATCGACCCAGCCAAGTCAGGACCCGCTCACCCGCCCGTTAACCGAAAAGCAGAAAAAAGAAAACGAAAAGCGTTTCAAGCAGGAAATCGGGCAATCCTACAGAAAGTGGCTGGATGAAGACGTACGCTGGATCATAAGCGACGAAGAACGGGCCGCCTTCAAGCAACTCTCCAACGACGAAGAGCGGGACAATTTCATTGAAGCATTCTGGCAGCGCCGCAATCCCAACCCAGATAGTGTGGAAAATGAATTCAAAGAAGAACATTATCGGCGCATAGCATATGCCAATGAACATTTCCCCGCTGGCATTCCAGGTTGGAAGAGCGACCGCGGCCGCATTTACATCATGTATGGGCCAGCCGATGAAATCGAATCGCATCCCTCCGGTGGAACCTACGACCGTCCCCAGGATGAGGGCGGCGGAACTACCTCCACCTACCCATTCGAGGACTGGCGCTACCGTTATCTTGAGGGCATTGGCCAGGAAGTGATCATCGAGTTTGTGGACTCGTGCATGTGCGGGGACTACCACATGACCCTGGATCGGTCCGAGAAAGACGCTCTGCTGAATGTGCCTGGTGCTGGCCTGACCCTTTCGGAGCAAATGGGTACTTCGAGCAAGGCCAGCCGCTTCAACGGTGGCCTGGAGAGGCTCGGAACAGGTCCCTTCACTAACAGCCAGCAGAGCAAACAATTTGATCGCCTGGAGCAATTCGCTAAATTACAAGCTCCGCCGCCAGTGAAGTTCAAAGATCTCGAAGAAGTCGTCAAGCACAAGACAAGCTTTAACTTGATGCCGTTTGATGTGCGCGCAGACTTCGTGCGAGTGACCGGGGACACCGTGCTGGTTCCGGTGACGATTCAGATCAAGAACCGCGATGTCACGTTTGTGAACAAGGATGGCGTGCAACGGGGAACCGTCAACATATTTGGCCGGGTAACCACAATCGGCGGCCGCACCGCACAGACCTTTGAGGACACAGTTCAGGTAGATGTGCCAGCCGAACTTCTGCCCAAAGTCACAGAGAATTCTTCCGTATACTGGAAGGCGCTCCCGCTGCGGCCCGGACGCTACCGCTTCGATGTGGTGGTGAAGGATGTGAACGGAGATCGTGTGGGCACCTGGAGCAAAGGCGTGCAGGTGCCGGAGTATGCCGACGACCGCCTCTCAGCGTCTTCACTGATCCTAGCAGACCAGATGGAACCGGTGGCGGCTAAGAATGTAGGAACTGGCAGTTTTGTGATTGGCACAACCAAGGTACGGCCGCGCGTGCCCTCGTCAGACGGCAAGCCCGTCGTTTTTAAGCGCAACCAGAAGCTGAATTTCTGGATGCAAGTGTACAACCTCAGCATGGACGATAAGACGCACAAGCCTTCGGCCACGGTTGAGTACGATGTCGTAAATACGACGACCAATAAACCCGTGATCCATACGATAGAATCCACGGAGCAGATGGGCAATATCGGCGACCAAGTGACCCTGCAAAAAACACTCTCGGCCGCCAACCTCGATCCCGGGATTTATCGTATCGAGATTAAAGTAAATGATAAGATTTCCAAGCAGACACTCGGTCCTTCGGCGACCTTTGCCGTGGAGTAATTGAGCAGAGTGTGCTTGGTCTTCCACGAGGTGGTTGGAGTGAAGCTCCGCAAGCTCGTGTTCTTGATGACGGTTCTGGGTCTGGCTCTTCCGGCGGTAGCTGCGGAAAGACCGGGTTCCATCTCCGGCTACGTGCGGAGTGCCACCGGCGTCCCCCAGATGGGAGCGATGGTCGAGGTTCTCGGGTCGGCAGCTCAGACCCTCAAGGTTTTCACTGACGAATTGGGTTTCTATTCTGCCAGCGGATTATTGCCCGGCAGCTACAACGTAAAAGTTTCCGCTCCCTCCTTTCTTCCGGCGCTGCGGGAACGCGTCGGGCTTCGTCCCGGCAGCAGTGTCTTGGTGAACGTCACCCTGAGTACTCTGTTTGAGGCAATTGAGTTGGCGCCGGCGCGTGGTCCAGCTGACGAAGACGATTGGAAGTGGGTGCTGCGTTCGGTCTCTAATCGGCCCATCCTTCGCGTTTTGGATGGTGCTCCGGTTCTCGCCTCGAGTGCGGAGAAGGAAAATCACGACCTGAAGGGGACGGTTTCGTTCCTTGCCGGCTCACCTTCGGAGGGTTTTGGCAGCCCCGATATGAGTACCGGTTTCACATTGGAGAAGTCGGTTTTTTCTGCCGGTACCGTCGCCCTCCATGGAAACCTCGGCTACGGCGAGGCGCCTGCCGGCGTCTTGCGAGCTTCCTATAGCCACAAACTGGGGAACGGTTCCCAGCCTCAGGTGGCGCTTACTTTTCGCAGCCTGCCGACGTCCGGGGCGGATTTGCGCAATGCTAATCTTCAAGCTCTCGCGCTCACCACTTCCGACTCTCTTACCGTGGGGAATGTCCTGGAACTGCGCTTCGGCAGCCAACTGCAGAGCATTCAGTTCATGGGCCGGGTAACTGCTTTTAGCCCGTTTGGCACTGCCGATTTGCATCTTTCGCCCAACACCGTGCTGGAATACAGCTACGCTTCATCTGAACCGGACAGCCGCATCGACAAGGGCTTTGACTCCGCTCCAGCGGACTTGAGCGAGTCCGGGCCGCACGTCAGCATCGCGAATTTCTCTCCCGCTGTGGAGCACGCCCATCACCACGAGCTTTCCCTCTCACGCCGCGTGGGCAAGAACAACCTGCAAGTGGCGGTGTACTCGGACCGGGTATTGGATCCCGCGCTCACTGGCATCGGCGAACTCTCCTCTGACAGCGGGCAAGCGTTGCCTGATCTTTACTCCGGGTCCTTCACTTACCGCGGAAGGAATCTGGATGCGCGAGGATTGCGGGTCGTGCTGCAGCGAAAGTTGGCGTCAGACCTCACGGCAACGCTGGATTACGAATATGGCGGCGTCCTGGACCTGGGGAAGGAGAATCTGAGCCTGCAAGATGCGCGCCAGTGGACTCTGAGCCGGAATCGTTACAGTGTGGCTGGAAAGATGAGTGGTACTCTCCCTCGTTTCAAAACGCGCTGGATCGCCTCGTATCGTTGGATCAACGGACCAGCTCTCACTCCAGTGGACATGTTCAATGCCTCAGCGGGTCAAGCGGATCCCTACCTCAATATCTTCTTTCGCCAGCCCATCCCCGGAACCCGATTTCTCAACAATCACGTAGATGCGGTAGTTGATGTTCGTAATTTGCTGGCCCAGGGATACATCCCGTTGTTAGGACAGGATGGCCACACGGTGTATTTGGTGCAGTCGGCACGCTCTGTGCGCGGCGGCGTGGCTTTCACTTTCTAGTGTCAAATTCAACTCATCCAGACTAAGCTTTTCCGGGGGAGAGCCTTGTCGCCCCAAGGCTTCCGGGAGGCGCGAGCAATTCGGCGAAGGCGTGCTCTGCAGATCAAGCGCTGCGGCGCTGCCACCACTTCTTCCGATTAGCAAGTTCCGGCTGAGGAGGCTTGCGACGCTGGGCGAAGATGGGAGGTTCAAGGCGTTCCCTTCCTTCCCTGGATCCCAGAGCCTGAGGCATCTTGGGGGCAGGCTCGCCTTTGGGCTCGAGACGTGCCAGTAATAATCGGCCCGGGGTTTCGGAAGGCAAAAGCAGCAAGCTCGGTCTGCCTAAATTGAGGGCCGCATCGAGGGGTTGGCCGCGATGAATCTCAGCCGCGCCACGTTTGAACCGGCTCACAACGGCTTCCGCAGTTTCGTCGTCAAAAGCGATCCAGCGAATCATTGTGAACCCCGGAGCGGCGGTTAGCACGGCTGGACCGCTCCCTAGACCCTAGTTCTTGGCCACTAATCTTACCATTTGCCTGGATGCCAAGGCTCCATTTTTGTGGCGGTCCCGGCCAGTTCGTCCTGCCAGACCAGCCCCGAAGCCTTCAAGGTCAGGATCAAAAATCATCGACTCCAGAGGAGAAGGGTATGGTACTCTGCCCTGCCAATGCCGGATGCTAAGAACGAACGCCGCGGCCTGCAGCGCCTCCCGGTCCGCCTGCCGGTTTCCATCAAGTCCCTGCAGGGGAAGGTTCAAACCACGGGCCACACCCGCGACTTAAGTACGAGCGGTATCTTTCTCTATACCGACTCTCAGATCAGCGCCGGGAGCGAACTCGAGATGGTGTTGATCCTGCCCCCGGAGCTGACCAGTGGCGAGAAGCGATGGGTGTGCTGCCGTGCGTCCGTGGTGCGGATCGAAGACAGCGAAGACGGCAGCGACTTTGGGGTGGCGGCCAGCATCCGCAGTATGGAGGTCCTGCCCGAGATTCCAGGGTGATGGGCGAATGGGAGGACTGCACTGTTATAGGTGCAAGGCTGATCAGGCTGTTCGGCGCGATAGGACCACAAGTCTGGGCAAAAAAATTCCCCGTAATTTGGAATTTTTAATGCGTGCGCGGCAGCTTTGATGCAATAATGCTGGCCCTTGAAGTGCTCTCCCTCATGAATTAGAGATTGCAAATCTTTGGGTGATATCGGCCATGTGGATGGAAAAACTGTGTAGCGGCGTATTGCGCGTGCTCACGCCGCTTGGACCGCGCTATCTCGACCCCTCGCTGCTGCAGCGTATCTACCTGCTTTGGATTTTCCGGCACTTCCAGACTTTGCCTTTACAGGTTCTCAGTCGGCGGCAGCGGAAACTGATTGATACTCTGTGGGCGCAGCAGCGGTTTATTTCCTTGGCGGAGCCGGATGGCTGGGATGCTCCAGTGCTTGGGACTCTAGAACGGCGGCCGCCGGTTCAGGTGGAGGCTCTCCCGCCGCGGCGCCCAAGCGATCGAGTCCCTGATGCGGTCACGCCGCTCATAGCCGACCTGCAGCAACGCTCATGAACCTCGCTTAGCGGGAGTCCTCGCGTCGCATCGGAGCGCGGACAAAAGCCAATCTGAAGATCAGCTTCGGATTCTATTTCTGTTCCGGCTCATGTTCAGGCTCCGCCTCTGGTTGTGGTGTGCTTCCCTTGCCGAATGCCAGTTCGCCACACGGACCAGAATCGCCGCCTCCATGATGCACGCCACCGATGTGCCCGCCATGAGCCACGGAGCGCTCTTGCTGACAGGCTCGCAACGCCTGCTGCTGCGAAGGACTCACCAAGCCTTCGACCTGTAGACGGGCCTGTTCTCGAAGTTGCCGAATCTTTTCGTGCTTTTGCTGGGGGCTGAGAGAAGAGTCGGCGCAAACCGACTGCACTTGGGCGTGTGTGCTCCGCTCGATCTGCCTGCGCTGCTGCATTGCTGAGTGGGAGATCCCGACCTGCTGCCAGCACGGCTGTTGGCGGGCGTGCAGGGCGGGTGGAACCCTCACGGGAGCCGCGGTTTGGGCCAGCAGCGTTGGTGCCGGCAGCGACCCGATCCCAACGGAAAACAGCAGTACCAGGGCCCAGTTCAGCAATCTTAATCTGGTCATCGGTGTAATCATTCTTGGGCGAATCATCCTCATCCTTAGCATGGGGGAGCCTCCGGATTTTCTGAAATCCCATTTTAAAGGAGAAGTCTCTACCTGCACACCGCCTTTCGCTAAAGGAAATTTGCCTGGAGTTCGTGACTCGTTGTGTTTCAAGTTTGCTTTTTTAATTCCGTTTGAACGCGCGCTGCCGATACTAAAAGAATTAAGCTCCAATTCTCGCAGCTATACGAAAGACTGGACATTCATTTGCGGACTGAGAGATTGCAGAGCCGGACACTGAGACGATCGTCCGCTGTGTTATATTCGTTCGGGTAGCTGCAATCACCTGATCGAGTGGGTTCCGGCGCAGCTTGTCGGCTGCCGCTTCGGGCAGATTGCCCACAGCCCACACCTACAAACGGCAGGTCTCGAGGGGCGCAAGCTCAATCCCCGAACCGGGCGCGTAGCTCAATTGGCAGAGCAACTGACTCTTAATCAGTAGGTTGAAGGTTCGATTCCTTCCGCGCTCACCAACTTTTCAATAGTTTACCGAGTTATCGTTTTGCGATCAGTCCGGCAGGTGAGGTGTGGTTGGGCGGATCACACCTCATCCGCCAGCCCATGCTCGAGCAGCGCCGAAGATGTTCGAGATTCACGATTCCATCCGAGACTTGCCCGGGGAACTCGCCAGTGCGAAGCCGCACCGGCGAAGCTGCAGGCTCCTAAATAAAGGGTCAGGCGAACCCGGGAATGCCAACTTGGTTAGAGAACTACCCATTACTAACGCAATGTGTGGAGACCAAGAAGGCCACTCTTCACGGGGTTTCTGCAGAGCAATTCTGGGAAGGTTTTCTAACGCCTCTGCCGTAGACGTGTAGTGAAACAGCTCTTTCGAGTGGTCACCAACCCGGAAACAGACGTGACACGATCCAGAAACGGGCTTCGAGACCATAAGCCTCCAACTGAACGACCATACTGATCGCGGCGTGGGAGGCCGCCAGTATGGCTCATCGGAAGACATCGAAACGCTCCAAGGCAAGAACAATGCTTCGCCTAGACTCGCTCGGCGCAGCGAGCTCGCAAGAATCATACGGCCACGCCATCGATGAATTTATCGGGTGGTACTGTTCCGAACCACGTCTTGCATTTAACAGGACGGTCGTCCTCCGGTACCGGTTCTTTCTCGAACAGAAGAACCTAGCGCCGTCTACGATCAATGTGCGATTGGCCGCCGTCAGGCGCCTCGCCTATGAAGCCTCCGACACTGGCCTTCTGAGCCCTGATCTGGCCGCCGGGATTCGTCGCGTCAAAGGCGCAAAGCGTCTAGGCGCACGGATTGGGAACTGGTTGACCGTCGATCAATCCAGAAGCCTGCTCGGCGATCCGCTGTCAGGCAGCCTCCGAGGCAACGTGATCGGGCGATCCTGGCGCTGGTCATCGGATGCGAACTGCGACGGGCCGAACTTGTTGGACTCGAAACGGAAGACTTTCAAATCCGCGAGGAGCGCTGCGTGATTGCTGAGCTGGTTGGCAAAGGAAAGCACATTCGGACCGTTCCTGTTCCGCTCTGGGCGAAACGCGCCGTCGATGTGTGGATCATGGTGGCTGGCATCAATGGCGGGGCGATCTTTCGTCGAATAAGTCTACTGGATAAGATCTGGGGCGATGGAATCACGCCGAAGGCCATCTGGCACGTGGTGAAGGCCGCTGCCAAACGTGTTGACATCAAGAATCTGGCTCCCCACGACTCGCGTCGCACCTGTGCTCGGCTATGCCATCTCGCAGGCGGAGAACTGGAGCAAATTCAGTTTCTCCTTGGCCACGCAACGTTCTGCATGCCGGCATTGCAGACGATACCAGCCAGCGAAGGAAATTGGCCCTTTCGGAACTCCTCGACGAACCGAAGGATCGACGCCTGCCTGGATAGATCCAACGGCAGAACCTGCGCATTGCCCTTTGCTTCACGCAAACGTCGAGCAGCTTGCTCGCCCTTCCGAACGTCCCGGCACGCGATAATGACGAGAACACTGCTGTCCTTGCTCAGGGCGTAGGCACACTCGAACCCTAGACCTGTATTTCCGCCTGTGATGATAAAAGTTTTCGCTAGTGCCATTTCCATCTGCTCCTCCTACTGGGGCCGCCGTCTTACTCGTGGTTCCCGAATTCCATTCAACCCAGTAATTCTCGATTTCTGCTCCTCTGCGATGTCCGGCTAGACAGTCATTCATCAAGGCAAAATCAAGACAACATCCGCCACAGGGCGTCGAAGCCAACTTTGCAGTGCTTCTTTGCATTGGTCGAATCTTGAGTCATGAAATCCATCGTCGCCTCCGCCACCGAGTTCATGAGCGCGACACCAAAACCCATCGGGGCTCTCCGCATGGGACCGTTGGCACGACTCCGTTCCATCAACTCGGTGATTCTTGCCATTGTCTTGTGGGCTGCGATGCGAGTGGCGGGCGTGATCTCATCAGAAACAGCGAGCTGCGCCAGGGCTCGCCGCTTCTCGGGATACGCCCGTGCCCAATTCATCCAGTTCCACCAAATATGAAAAAACTGCTCACGCAGTTCCGCACCTTCTGGAAGATCTTTCATGGCGGCGGACGCCATCCCTGCTTTCAACTCAAGGTAGAGCTGGTTGAAAAGGTCCGTTTTGGTTTCGAAGTAGGTGAAGAGAGAGCCGTTGGCAACGCCAGCTTTTTTGGCTATGCCTGCTGTCGGCGCACTCAACCCTTGCGCGACGATGACGCGCGTCGCCGCCTCTAAGATCGCGCTTCGCTTCTCGTCACTCTTCGGTCTGGCCATGTACCAATGATATGAATAACCGTCTAGACAGTCAACTATTATGTTTGGGCGCTGTTTGCTGATCCAAAATTCAACGCCTGCTGAGCTTCACGAGGCGCGGGAGGCCGTCCAGTTCTTCTGGATTGGTGACCGGAAACGCGCTAGTGTCCAGCGAACGATCACTGTTTACCGATTGGCCAGAAACGGGCTTCGAGACCATAAGTCCCCAGTTAAACGACCACACTGACCCGACGGCGTAGAAGGCCGCCAGTATGGCGCATCGAAAGACATCGAAACGCTCCAAGGCAAGAACAATGCTTCGCCTGGCCGATTTAGAGCAGTCGAAGAGTGCGGTTCTCCACTTGCTCGGCGCAACATTGTTAGCCGTTGGTCGGCAAACCTTCCCTAATCGATAGGGTAAGGTTTGCTCGTTATACGCCCGGAGGCTTTGGCATTTTTTTTGCTCGTCGTATCACGCTGTTACTGAAACAGTTATACGCCCGGTCCACCAATCCTGAGACCAACCGACTCCGCTGCGCCTTGCAGGATCAAATTTGGCTTGACAGCTATTAGAGTACGATAGTACTCTTTAGAATCATGCGGTACTCTCTGGAACACAAAGCGCAAAACCACGAAAAGATTCTTTCCCTGGCCGCTCGCTCTTTTCGCGAGCGCGGCGGTGACACGAGCGGGATCGGGTCGGTGATGAAGAAGGTAGGCCTGAAAAAGGGAGGCTTCTACCGACATTTCAAGAGCAAGGACGACCTGTTCGTCGAAGCAGTGGCACGTGCACTCGACGAGACGGGAAGAGACATGGTGGAGGTTGCAGAGTCCGCGCCCGAGGGTCAGGCTTTGCGGGCGATCATCGAGCGCTATCTAAGTGCGGGCCACGCAAATTCGCCGGGGACTGGTTGCGTGCGCGCCGCCCTTGGGCCGGAACTCGCGCGGAAACCGGTAGCGGTACGCAGAAGGATTGAGTCGTTGTTGGAAGCGTATCGTGAGCGGTTCCTGCCGTTCATGCCCGGTCAGACACGAGTAGAAAAACAGGCGAAAATCAGATTGTTGTTCCCGAGCATGGCGGGAGTGTTGATGATGGCCCGCGTCAGTTCGGACCCTCAAAGGCGTGAGCAGATTTTGATGGACGCGAGAAACTTTTTCATCAAGAGCTTCGCTGAGCAATAATTTTTTTCATCCAATAGAGTACGATAGTACTCTTACAAGAAGAAACGGCACCAAACTAAATCGAGAGGAAACACCGATGAAATTCATGATCGCTTTGCTTATGGCAGTGCTTCCAGCCCTGTCCTTCGCGCAATCGCAACCCGAGGCTGGCCAAAGCTTGCCCAGCGGGGCCATACCTAAAACCACCGCAGTGCTTGTCATTCAGACTCCCAAGCAGGGCGTAACCGTTCAACAAGTCATGGCCGTGATTCCGGACGAGATTCAGGCGACTGTAAAGCTCTATCTCGACGGGAAACTTCGCGAGTGGTATTCGCGCGGCGATGGCAAAGGCGTCATCTTCCTGGTGGATGCGAAGACCGAGGACGAGGCGCGGGCCCTGATGGAAACGCTGCCGCTCGCGAAAGCACATTTGATGGATCACGAGTACATTCCCGTCGGGCCGCTGATGCCGCTGAGGGCGCTGAACCCAGCTGCATTCCAGTGACTCCTCGAAATGGCGCCGCTGCAGGAGGGACGATCGGCGTGCTATCCCCAGTCCTGATCCGCGCCTGAAGCCTGTCGCAGCCGCGATCTGTTAAGAGAAGAAGCAGGGCCATATCACTGGCTCGAATTTTGGAAAGGAGAAATTGATCATGCCACAACAAACACAATCCGGGGCCGCTTCAGGCGTGCCCAGCATTCCTACACCTAAAACCACAGCAGTGCTGGTCATTGAGACTGCGAAGCCGGGCGTGACCGCGCAACAAATCATGGCCATCATACCGGCAGAGATTCTGGCCACTGTGAAGCTTTACCTAGACGGGAAAATCCGCGAGTGGTATTCGCGCGGCGATGGCAAGGGCGTCATCTTCCTGGTCGATGCCAAGACCGAGAACGAGGCACGAGCCATCATGGAGACCCTGCCTCTGGCAAAGGAAGAGTTGATCGATCACGACTACATTCCCGTCGGACCGTTGATGGCGCTTAGGGCATTGATGGGCCCAGTAGCGCAGCAGTGACCCTCCTCGCGAGAGCGCTACTGCAGCAAGGGAACCCTCTTGGAGGAAACGATCATGAACAAGCCGAGAATTATTGTGACTGGCGCGACGGGGAAGACAGGCAGCGTTGTGGTCACCGAGCTGCTGAAAGCCGGCTATCCCGTCCGAGCTATGGTGCACCGCGAAGATGACCGCAGTGCGCGGCTGAGGGCACAGGGAGCCGAGATCGTTATCGCCGACATGAGCGATGTCGAACGCATCGCTGATGCGTTAAGGGATGTTCAGCGCGCCTATTATTGTCCGCCTTACGATCCCTACATGATTCAGGGAGCGGTCGCCTTCGCGGTTGCCGCGAAGGAATCGCGGCTCGAACAGATCGTTGGCCTGAGCCAATGGCTGGCGAGTCCCTCGCATCCCTCACTCGCAACTCGCCAGAGCTGGCTCATGGACCGGCTGTTCTCAATGACGCCGGGAGTGGCGCATACGATCGTCAACCCGGGCTTCTTCGCTGACGCTTACCTGGTGACGATTGGTTTGGCCGCGCATCTCGGCGTGTTTCCCTGGATGTACGGAAACAGCCGCAACGCGCCACCCTCGAACGAGGACATCGCGCGAGTCGCCGTCGGGGCCCTGATGAATCCGGCGCGACACGCCGGACGGAGCTATCGTCCCACCGGACCGCAACTGCTTGGCGCGGACGACATGGCCCAGGCAATCGGCAGAGCCGTTGGACGATCGGTCAGGGTTGTGCCGACGCCGACGTGGCTGTTCATGAAGGCCGCCCGGATGGCCGGCATGTCCATCGATCTGATGAGCAATGTCCGGTACTACATCGACGATCACAAGCGTGGTGGCTTTGAACTGGGCGCACCCACGACCGATGTGCTCAATGTGACCGGGCGCTCCCCAGAGGACTTCGAGACCATCGCTCGGCGTTATGCTGCGCAGCCCCGCAACCAACGCACGATTGGCAACTGGGTTCACGAGTTCGCAGAGTTCATGATCTCCCCTGTCAGCCCTGGCTTCAATTTCGATCGTTACGACGGTGAGCTGCGCCGCCCATTCCCATTTGAGCCGCAGTCCGCCCCCGAGTCCAAAGTCTGGCGGCGTGAGCACAATGTCACCGACCCTGCGAAGCTGGCAGCGTCGCTCCACAACAAGGCCACTTCTGCCACCAGCCGCCATAAATGGTTGGAATCACAATAGGAGGAATTATGCAAACGCAACTCGCTTTTTTCGTAAGCATTGCATTCAGCTTGATCGCCTGGGGAATCGTCAGCGCCCGATACATCTGGCCGGAACTCCGGCTCCGGCAACGGGCCGATGCGTTGCGGCCTCTGCTTATTCTCCACAGCTTCCGGTTCATCGGGTTAGCGTTCCTGGTGCCAGGGGTCGTGTCTCCTGACCTGCCGTCTGCCTTCGCGCATTCAGCGGCGTATGGGGACATCATTGCGGCGATACTCGCCTTGCTTGCGCTAATATCGCTGCCCAGTGCATCCGGCGTTGTCATTGCATGGATCTTCAGTCTCTGGGGTACAGCCGATCTCTTCAATGCTTTCTATCAGGCAAATCACGCCGGGCTCATGGCGGGACAGTTGGGTGCCACATATTTCATTCCGACTTTCATCGTGCCCCTACTGCTGATTACGCACGGACTCGGCTTCCGGATTCTTCTGCAACATAAAAAGGTATCCGCAGTACAGCAAAGCCGGCACGCAGCATAAATTAGTCTGGTTGAGGTGGTTGTCTCGCGGATTTCAACACAAATACACTGCTTGCGAGGAACACAGTGATCGACGGAACGCGCGTCGCGCTGTTCGTGAGTGCCGCGGCCATACTTGCGCTGACTCCCGGCCCAGGCATTCCTTACGTGTTGGGTCGAACTCTACATCGTGGAAGACGAGAAGGTGTCCTGTCTGCCCTCGGGACCTTTGTCGGCGGCTCAGTTCACGTCTTGGCTGCAGGATTGGGACTCTCCGCGATCTTGATGACCTCGGCGCAGTTCATCGGTGGACTGGGCGGGCTTTAACGGCTCGTCTTTATCGGCGGCGAGGCAGATCGGAGTCAGTAAGAGAATGAGAACGGCGGGGACAATCCATTTCACGGTGATCCTCCGCAAGCGATCGGGCGATCGCAGCCCTTCATCATACGGGTGTTCTTACCCGAAGAGCCGGAACAGAAATTACCCAAGAAGTCGCCGCAATCAGTACAGGCCAAGGAAGACGCAGGCGTAGTTGTTCAGCCAGTCAAGGCCGACCACGCCGACCCAGCGAAACTCAACGAACAAGAACTCAAGGCGGCAATCATAGCCGCATGGAAGAAGCACGAAGAACTTGCCAAGCAAGACCTGGCACCAATGCTCTACTGGCTCCGGGACAAGCTCCGCGCGCAAGGTGCTCGCAACGACATTCAATGCTCTAAATTCCATTTCCCCATTGATGTTTACCGACGTGCACACGCCGCCGACACAATGCTGTCCTGGCTAGTGCCTCTGCTATGTTTTGTCGGAGACCCGAGCTTGCCTGAATGAGTTCTAGGCAGGTTTGCTGTTGTCTGTTACCCATTGCCAAGTCCGCTGGCCGCTATCGTTGGCTAAGGACCGGGCCTCTCCATAGCTAGCCAACCGGTGGAGCACGGTTGAGACCGAAGCCAGAGGAACTTTCTGGCGGGCTAGCCAGGCCGGGTTCCTTCGCGCGATTTCCTGGGCCACCTCTTGCGTCAGCAGAGGCCTGTTAGACTCCATCAATATCGTGCGACACGTCGTGGTGAATCCCGGCTGTCGGGCGTCCGAACGGTGATCAATGAGTTCCAGCAGTTCATTGCCAATCACGTCATCACCGAACAGATTTGCCAACCCCAAAATTGTCTGCTTGATGGTGCCAATTCTTTTAATGATCGCTGCGCGCTGCTTTAAAAGCGACTCGAGTTCTTGGTGTGCTCGCCCAATCACCTGTTCAACATGTTCCGCGCCCGAGGTTTGTGTCGACATAGGTTTTTGCACCACGCCTTTTCGGCCTCGCGACAAAATCAAACGCCACAATTTAAGGAGGCTCTTTCGAGCCTCCCTATGACTGCTGTTTTTTGCACGACAGAACTAGAACGTAAATTTAGCAATGATCGCCATCGTACGCGCGTTGCTGGCGAACACCGACTTTGGATTGTTGAAGTTTGCATTCCCAGGCGTCAGATAGTTCAGGTAACCACCGGTAATGGTATTGAAACCAGCCACGTCGTTTACGCCAAGTCCCGTGCCGGGGTTGCTGCCCGGAATGTACTGAGCATGGTTGAGGATATTGCCGAACTGCGCACCCAGACGAAACTTGAACCTCTCGGTAATGTTTATGTCCTTATAGGTGCCAAGGTCCAAATCGTTGGTTGGCCTGGTGGCCAGAGTATTGCGGCCGCTGGTGGCCAGCGCACCCGCTCCGGCTACGATGTACTGGGCGCTGGGGTTGTTCGCCAGGTAAGCTACAACATTGCCAGCCGTGTTCGTCAAAGCGGTGACGTCGCTTCCCGTTCCCGGAACTCCACTCGGGTTGAAGACAGCCCGATCACCGGCGCTATCGTGGTTCAAGTTCGCATCCGAGGCGGATTGCACGTCGGCCCATTGCGGAGACTCGTAGGTGTAAATCGGGCTAAACGCCCAGTTCCCTACGATGTTCTTCATGAACCAATTACCACCCTTGAAGAACGGCAGATCGTAAACAGCCGCCAAGGTAAAGCGGTGTGTGCGGGAAAGAGGAGAGACGGATCTGTCGGCGCCGATGTCCTGGAAGTCTTGCGGACGGCGCGGAGTAAGACTGGTAGTGAAGAAATCCGCCGTACTGTTGTCAATCGTGCGGCTGTAGGTGTAGGACGCCTGGAACGTCAAGCCATTGCTGAAGCGTCGCTGGAGCGAAGTCTCCAACCCGTGGTAGTTGGAACTGCCGAGCGGCAAATCAGCGGTGATGTTGCTGGCGAAACCTGCATTGGCATACTGAGGAAGGAAGCTGCTTCTGGATTGTAAGCCGCTTGAGCAGCCACCACTGCCGTCGGGAACGCATAACGCCAGGGGCAGAGCATCGAGTGTGGCCTGCGACGGTGCTTGCAAGTACGTAGGCAGAAAGCCAGTGGTTGCGGTCTCGGGCGTGTTGCTTACCAGCGACTGTCTATTAATTCTGGACTGAACATCCAAGTGTACGCCGCGTGTGCCAACATAGCGGACCTCAGCGGTGTAACTCTTGCCAAACGAATGCTGGATGCCGAAGTTCCAATTGATCGAATACGGCCATTTGGTTTGTGGTGGGATCCAGGCAGACGTCGCGGCAATCGCATCGGCCTTAGACAGGATCGTTATGCCCGTACCGCCACCGCCCCGCAACCCACCAATAGCCAGGAACGGCCTGGTGCCTACATTCAAACTCGGGACGTCAGCAGTGGAGCCGACCTGGGGGGGAACGCCGAGAATGCCGATGTTGTCATAAAGCACGTCATACGCCATGCCAAAACCAGCACGGATTGAGGTATTGCCGCTGGTCCCTGGCGAGTACGCCACTCCGACGCGAGGCGCCCAGTTGTTCTTCGGTGTGGTAGGCGCATTGAATACCAGGGGCTCATTAACTCCCGCGACAGTGATTTGAGGCTGATTGGAGATGCTATTAAGAGACTGGCGATTCTCGCCCGTAGAACTAGTGGTGTACTCGTAGCGCACGCCAAGATTCAGCGTGAGGTGCTGGTTGAAGCGCCAGGTGTCATTGGCGTACCAGTAAACCGCTTTCTGGTTGCCATAGTACGTTGTGGAGCCATTGCTGCGCTCACCAATGATGTCGGGCGTGAAATCTTCCAGAAACATTTGCGCGCTGTTGTACTCGTAGTCGCCGCGCTGGCGCTGAGTAAAGCTCTGCGGAGAAATATACTGGCGGTATTCGCCGCCGAACTTGAAGCTGTGAGCACCCCTGGTCCAAGTGACGTTGTCAACCACACCGTAGAAATTTTGAATGGTAAATTGCGGTGCCTGGGAGTCTGGCCCGATATTGACGCCGCCCAGATTGTTTAGAAGAATGTTAGGAAAGGCATCCAGACCGGGATACGGGAAGTTCCCGGCAGGAACCGTATTCGCAAAACGATTGAACCCTGCCCGGATTTCGTTCAGTACCGCGGGCGAGAAGGTGTGATACTCACCGAGGGTGAACAAGTGAAACCTAGAAGGCTCGACCAGATAAAAAGCTGGCAGGCTGGCATTCGTATCGACCTGACCCAGTCGGTTGTAAACGTAGCGCCCACGAATCTGGTCTTTCTCGGATAGGTTTAAGTCGACGCTTTGAACAAAATTCGTATAGTTTTGGAATGCGCCTGCCGCGAGAGTAATGGTCCCGACCTCAGCCATGCCAAGAGGGCAACTTCCGTTCGCCGGGGCAATAAATGATCCTACCTGCCCAGGTTCGTTGCCGTTAACTGGGCTCTTATCGTACTGAATACACCCGTTCCCCGTTGGGGCGACCGCCAGATACTGCTTAAAAATTGAAAAGTTAGTTGCATTAATCGTGGGATCTGCGGAGATAGCGGCCAAACCTGCAGCCGTGGGCGTGACTACCGGAAGCCCGCTGCTACCTGTAAGCCCGATCTCCTGACGCTCGTAATTAGTAAAGAAAAACAGCTTGTTCTTGATGATTGGGCCACCAATGGTGCCCCCGTAGCGATTATTGTCGAGACGCGGGTTCTCCTTGAGACCTTGGAGTATCCAAAAGTTGTCCACTGCATTCAGATTACGATTTCTGAAATATTCATAAAGTGAACCATGGAAGCTATTGGTTCCGCTCTTGATATTGGTGTTGAACTGCCCCCCCGAAGAGTGCCCGAATTCAGCGTTGAACTGATTCGACAGAAGGGTAAAGTTTTCCACTGCTTCATTCGGAACGGTGATCAGAGCTCCGGTCACAGTCTTGTTGTTATTGTCCACGCCTTCAACCGTGAAGTTGTTGTCGCGAGGACGCTGACCACCCACCGACGGACCAAAACCCAAGTTCAACGCGCTAGAATTCGTAACCCCCGGGCTCAACAGCGACAGGTTCAAGACTCCGGCGCCCGCTCCGCCCGCGGAGGTAATCCCCAGATCCTGCGACAGGCGCGCGTCGAAACTGGATTGCAATTGCGCCGTGGTCGTGTCGACCAGCGGAGCCTCTCCCGAGACTTCCACGGTCTCAGTGGCAGCGCCGGGCGCGAGGCTCACGTTGACCGTGCCAGTGCGGTTCAATACCACTTCGGCCAGTTCAGTGGTTGTTCGAAAACCGTTGGCCTTTACCGTGAACTTGTAGTTACCGATTGGTAGGTTGTCAAACCGATATTCGCCGGTGTTATTTGTCCTGTTTGTGATAGCTAATCCCGTGGCCACATTCGTGGCAGTAACCTCCGCATTAGCAACCGCCGCGCCGGAAGAATCTACAACGGTACCCACCATGTTGCCGCTGACGGCTTGGCCAAAGGATAAATTGACTCCAAAAGCCACGAGGCTCAACAACGCAATTGCTAACACGAGTGTTCTAACGGTGAAGACGGCTCGATTCATTGGCTTTCTCCTCAACTCAATAGATAGACAATTCCCAATCAATTTCAACTTCCAAGACCCTGAGAACTTTGGCACCGGCCCAGAGCCACGACCCCTCTAGTGTTTGCAAGAGGCTAACCAAAGCGCACTCGTCGCTTTTTCATTCGGTTACATCAATCATCAAACCCGCAGTTATGAAATGTCGGATGCCAACTGGAGAGTCCTCACAGCGCATATCGTGCGCTTGACGTTGCGTGTCTGTTAAGCTGTCACTGCGTCCTGTCGGACTACATCAAACAGGAAAGGAATTTCCAAAAGTCCAGATTTCCGGAGATTCCTTCCGAGCTTGAATCTGGTGATTCGACGATACATACTGGTTGGTATGTCGGCAGCACGCAAGAATCCGAACCGTAGAGCGACTAGGTTGCGCGATCCTGAGCGCACGCGGGAGCGCCTGCTGCAGGCGGCATTCCGCGAGATCTACAGATCGGGTTTCCAAAGTGCCGGCCTAGACTCAATTCTGGCCTCAGCTGGCGTCACCAAGGGAGCGCTGTACTACTACTTCAAAAGCAAGCGAGCCTTGGGATACGCCGTTGTCGAAGAGGTCATCGGCCCGGACAACTACGGCGAATGGGTGCGTCCTCTACAGAGCGGCAAGGACCCTCTCGACACTTTGATCGGCATTGTTCAAGGCCTATCCGTGCGGCCCGAGGATGTACGGGGCGGCTGTCAACTGATCAATCTGGCGCAGGAAATGTCTCCTCTTGACGCGGGATTCCGGAAGCGGCTGGCGAGAATCTTCGATGCCTGGCGCGAGGCCGTTGCCTCCGCTTTGCGAGAGGGCCAAACCCACGGAAGGGTTCGCCGCGACGTGGGGCCCGCTGACGCCGCTGGCTTACTGATCGCGATGGTCGAAGGCTATGGCTCGCTGGCAAAGAATGCTCAGGATCCGAAAGTGATGAAAGCGGGGATCAGAAACATCGTGGACTGGCTGCGGTCCCTGCGCTCGCCGGGCAACCGCAAGCGGGTCTGATCGCATCGGTTCTAATGGACGGCTTGACACTGTTACATACCAACCGGTTCGTAGGCACGGCGAGTTCGCATCGAGTGCAGGCATACCTTGGCGAGAGCGGACGAGGGGCTGATGGAAGGAGAAAAACAATCAGATCTGTCCCTCTGAATAACAACTGCGGTGAGATTCAGCCAACACAGGAGGAAGTGATGAACCGAAAGAGATTCCAGGCGATCGCCTCTCTAAGCGTCGCACTGATTCTTATTCTGGACGCGGGCTGGCAGGCGCGGGCACAGGACGCCAAAGGCCCCTATCCGAACATGCTCCCACTCGATCAATACCTGATGGACCGTGACGCGGAGATTGCGATGTCCCGCAGCGCCGGCCCGAACTCCGTTTCGAAGGGGGCCAAGATGCTGGTTCTTGGACGGCATGGCTATGAAACCGCCGTGGAGGGGAAGAACGGTTTCGTGTGCCTAGTGGGACGATCATGGGATTTACCGAAAAACAATCCGGCTTTTTGGGATCCAAAGATACACGGTCCGATCTGCCTGAGCGCTCCGGGTGCGCGGTCTTTTCTACCGATCTACCTCAAGAAGACCGAACTGGCGATTGCCGGACGTTCGAACACTCAGATAGAGGACGCCATAATAGACGGCATCGCGAAAGGTGAGTTGCCCACGCCCGAACCCGGTTCGGTGTCCTACATGATGTCAAAGCAAGGGTATTTGAATGCCGGCGTCAAAGGACCCTGGCTTCCCCACGTGATGTTTTTTGTCCCCGAAATCGACCCTAAAACCTTGGGATCCGACTTGGGGGATGACGTCCCGTTGGACGCGCACGAAGAAAAAATAGGCCGCTATACCACAATTGACGTTCCGGTAAGCAAGTGGTCGGACGGAACGCCGGCGGATGATCACGCTCACTGACGGCGATCTCAACGCGAATTCAAGTCACGACTATGCGAAGAAGATCGCTCGCGCAAAGCCGGCGTGATTGCTCCATGCGACCCCTAAAGGGAAGCTACGAAGCACGTTGCGACCCTCAACAAGGGGGCAGGCTAGTCTCGCCCCGCGCTCGCGTCCGGCCGCGTTTGGGGTGTAGATATGCCCGTGATGCTGCACCCACACTTCAGGGGCAATCCGGAACCGATCGACGAATTCATGGTTCCCGCGGGCTGGTGGTCGGATGGAACGCCGGACCCAGTCAAGCCGGATTAGCAATGCGAACCAATGGGCCCGGAACAGCGACATCCTCGCTTTGGCGGGCTGCGCACTGGATGCTCGCAAGGAGAAACATGGCTAATGCAGGGCGCGTATCAACGCTATAAGGGCCGCAGCGAGGGAGCGGGATGAACTGGAAGTAGACGCCGATTGACGGCGTGCAGGGTCACGATGGACTTCGGGCACAGGAGCAGTGACGAAACGGGCAATGGAGGTCTTTTGGATAACGGCGATCCGCATATTCGTGAAGTCGTACCCCAGACACGGACGCTCGCGATGGGAAAGTCTGCGCGGATTGCGATCAAAGCCAAGGGGAGAATTCTCTTCATCGATGCAGCGGACGTTATCGCGGTGGAAGCCAAAGGAAACTGTGTCTTGTTATTGCATACTTCAAGTTCGCACTTGCTGCGAGAGTCGATCTCGACCATGGAGAAAAAGCTCAATCCGCATGGGTTTGTGCGAATTCATCGATCTGTGCTGGTGAACGCGGCATTGGTTGAAGAGATTCATCTATCGTCCCCGGGCGAGTATGTGCTGCGCCTGCGGGGAGGAAGGGAGTTCACAGCCACTCGTACTTACAAGAAGAATCTGCAACTCCTGGCGCAGTTGTGGATCGGTATCGGAGGTTTTGCTGTCGAGTAGGAGCCCGGTTCTCCCAACTCGGTACCCAGATCTGCGGAAATCGATCCTCCAGCAGCAACTGCAAGATCAGTCGCGCATCCTGGCGATCCGTCTTCTGCTTGCGTACGCGCTTGGTGCGGATCTCGGCCGCGTCGCCGATCCGCAACTCAATCTGCAACTCGGCCAACAGTCGTTCGAACCAGCGCGCATGCCCGCTGGCTTCCATTCCCACACGCACTTTCTGGCCCGCGGCCGCCAGAAGTGCGGTAAAACTTCTCCGCCTCTTCGCGATGCGCCAGCCGCTTTTCCTGGAACTCTCCTGTGTCCTTATCGACCCAAACAATTTGCTGAAACTCGAGGTGGAAATCTACTCCTATAATGATCATCGTTCGGCTCCTTTCTCCCCAGCCTGTTGGTTGGTATCAGCACCACCAACTTTACCCGGGGCTGGGAGCCGACATTGTCATGGAATCAATTACACCACAACCTGGAGCTTTTTCGGTGCGGAAGCTTAAACGGGAAAAGACTTTGGGTTGTTGACTCAAAATTGCGACGGTAGAGGTCTGGTGTCCAAGGATACCCAGGAACGTCCCCCTCGGGGAACCAGTTTCCATTGGAACTGCGATTGGGGCTTCCCACGGGCATTCGCCAGCCCACCGAATCGAAATCATGTCGAGCTGGGATTGCAGTTCAGCGCCCAGGTCGTACCTACTGAGTGGTCGGCAGGTATATGACGGGAGCGGTCAGGGTCAGCGCCGACAGGCCAATGTTTACACCGCTGGGCAGAGTTTGGCTGAATGGGTCGGCGATAAGACCCTCGGTCGTCACGAGATTAATTTTGGCGATCCAATTGTCGTTTGCATCCACCAGCAATCCGTAAAGTTTATTGTCGGAAACGCTGGTGAAGGTCGCGATGGAATTGGGGTCGCTGGCATTGCTAAAGGCTACCCCATCAGGCGTAGGCGGCATCGCACCATAGCCGTAAGCAATGGAACTGATGTCCGGTGGCCCAAAAAACGTCGAGGTGGGAAGTTCCTCGACTGCGACACAGCTTCCCGATGGCTGGGCCGAGAAGAGCACGTCGTTGCTTCCTTTCTGGGTGCCGACTGGAACTCCAATCGCGAGCATGGGTAGAGCCGCAGGCGGCGCACTACACCCGCCGGTAATCTGGACCAGAGTATTCGAAGCTGTCCACATAGGAGGCGTATTTTGCAGCTCACTAAAATTTAGCAAAGACTGCGTAGCACTACCCGCGACTGCGCTGACTCCAAAATTCGTGAGAAGATCCAAGGCCACGGTGTTCGGGTTCAACAAACCCAAAGTTGCATTTGAGCTTACGGTGTTGCTAGCAAGATTTAGGATTTGAATTTCATTCTGACCATAGGCTGGACTGAAGATATACGGAGCGGAGCTGTTCAATGGATTGAGGGCGAAGTTCTCAGCCGGAAAAGACGGTGCCAGCGGCGTGAAGGTCCCTGCAGTCGTATCCATTATCAGGTAGCCTTGGGCCGTGCTTAGAATGGCTTGGTCGTTCAATGGGTTAACAATCACCGCGCAAACCATGCAGATGATTCCGCCGAAGGTTACAGTTTGAGTTACCGGTGCGGTAAAAGTCGCGGTTACAGTGTTGCTCGTTGCGTCGATGATTTGTACGTCCCGGGAGGTGTAACTAATTACGATGACCCTCTTGCTCATCTGGCTGGCAGCGGTGGCGCTGGGTCGGTACCCGGGGGGGCATGGGGATGGAGGCGAGCAGTGCCGACGTGATGGGCAGCATCTGAACCAACTGATCAGCATCCAAGTTTACTGCTTGGACCGTATAGACCCCTTGCAGATTAAGTGCCCGCGACTGCGGCAAATAGCCGACATCGATCGTTGAGCCGTGGGAAGAAGCGTAGAGAACAGAGATCGTACTTGCGGAAAAACCATTTACATTTGTGGTTAACTGAGTCACACCTTCGACTGGCCCCAGTGTGGCGGTTACGATGCTGGTGCCTACCGCTACACCAGTTGCTAAGCCGGTGGAATCGACCGAGACACAGTTTGCGGAACTGGGAATGCACGACGACGATGTGGCACTCCAATTCACCATTGAAGTTATGTCCTGTTTGCTGCCGTCGGCATAGGTTCCCGTCGCCTTCAACTGGCGAGTTGTGGCGAACGGGACTACAGAATCCGATGGCTTGATGGTAATAGCTTGAAGTACGCTTGGACCGAAAGCAGAAACTCCGCCGCCCCCGCATGCCGCGCAAAGCAGCAGTGCGGCAACTGCAACTCCAAGCATCAAAATGCCGGCTATGGTTCTAACCCTTGACCCGACCGCCCTTCTCGTAGAGCGAGGCATCCACAGCTTGTAATTGAATCTCCAGAACGGGGATAACAGGGTTGAAGTCATGTGAATCCGAGTGGTTCAGAACATTAGCGCAACGTCGGCAAAGTCGTCCTCTTTTACAACACCGGGTTCTATTAGTTTGGGGCAGGGGCCAGACTGTTGGTTCGCAACGAAGGTGCCCAAAGTGAGTCCCTGTCCACTTTGATCACTGCCAATTCCGTTCAGGGTAGTTCCGGTTGGCCCCACGCTAAGGATTGCGGGATTTGTCTGCACACCAATGCTGCCAATTTGGGTTCCATCGAACGAAAAAACTGAGAGGACAACGCTGGTCCCGCTGACCGTCCCGTTTAGTGAGGCAGTGCTGAAGCAGGGATAGTCGACTGCGTTGATCGTTCCTGTCAAAGTTGCATTAACCGACCCGATGTTTCCGCTTTGACTGAGAGACCCTGACACCATGATCGGTGCAGGTGGAATTAAGCCTGTCACCAGCTGCATATAGAGGGAGTTGGACAGAGTTCCCGTGAAATTGACGTTCAAGGGCGGGACCTGCAGAGCTGTCCAGGTTCCGGTCGTCGCGCTGCGAGTGCAGTCTTGTGGCAAGGTCTGATAGACGCCAGACATGGACTTGCCGTCGGACGAAACGCTCCCAGTGAGGCTCATCGTGCCTGAGTTCACCGACAACACGACATTTTGCCCACTAACCGTTCCGGTCAAAGGAACCGGGCCCGCACAACCTTGACCGGGCCGTGCAACAGAGCCCGTGAGAGAGTTGTTGGATTGAAGGAGAAAACCAGAAACAGCAAACTGTGCTGGTGGTCGTTCCTGGCTGAGGTCGATCTGCCAGTTACCAGAAATAGGACCATTATTCGAACTCGACGAGGAAGTTCCACCCCCACAAGCTGCTAAAACCAAAATGGCACACGCCAGCGGTGGCGCAACAAAACTTCTCACCATGCTCTCTCCAGAATCGCAATGACAAGGTCACCCGCTCCTCACTTACGAAGAATGCCAAAGCGGGAGAATAAACTGGTGTTCATTCGGTGGCAGGCAGCCTAACGTTCAAACATTAATCTCT